>ERZ1026772.247-NODE-247-length-41694-cov-69.132232_pt1 | contig 41694 bp, 36 predicted proteins | sample MGYA00380124_ERZ1026772 | MGnify/ENA primary metagenome ERZ1026772 (study PRJEB33269, sample SAMEA4719760) | human gut metagenome | biome: human-associated habitat; feature: organic feature; material: feces | place: Cameroon | collected 2013-10 ...
AACGATTAAACATACGATAAATATTGAGTCAAATAGTTTTCGACTTGACTCAAAAGTCGGGGGGGGGTATGTTATAATCGTTATGTAAATATTTGTCACATATTAGCCTTGATTTTTGAGATATGACTGTGTCAAAGTTATAAAAAATTAGGGGTCCTTTTAATACAGGGCTTGGGTTTTTATACACTTTAGACTAAAATATGTGGCATTTATAGGGGAGCAAGCAACATTTTCATTCATTTTTTTCAACATTTTTTTTTGCATTGTTTTTCCCAATTAGTTTATTAAATTAAAAGAAAGTAGAGAGGTATCAAAAGAAAATAGTAATTTATGAAAAAAGTTTTATTAATTATAATTTGTATATTATGTGTAGTTGGCGTTGTAGTAACCAATTTTTCTTTTGATAAGAAAGCACCTACTATTAATGTTAAACAAAAGCCAGAGATTTCATGTTCATTGTCTTATGATGACTTAACTAAGTATGCAGAGGCTAGTGATGATAATTTGAAATCTTTTTTTGTGGAAGAGAGAACTTTGAGTGATATAGCTAATAACGGCTATGTTACTTATGTTGCAATTGATGAGGCTAATAACATAACTAAGGAGAAGGTTGGTGTTTATGTTGATAGGGAATTGACTACTTATCATATTATTTTGTTGCAACCTTTAAGAGCACAAATCCATGATACTTTTAAGACAAGTGAATACTTGAAACTTGTTAATAACTGTGGTTGGGAGATTAATGATACTTTCAATATTGAGGGTGTTAACTATGATCTTAAGGGTGAATATGATGTTAAGGTTACTGCTAAGAACCATAGTGAGGTGGAACCACTTGTAACAACTATTGAAGTAGATGATCTTAAGGCTCCTACGATTAATTTAATTCAGGAGAGAATTGAAACAAGCAGTGGTCTTTATTTCTCTGATGAATGGTTTTTAAGAAATGTTGAGTCAGTAGAAGATGACAATGATGATGGTGAAGAGTTAAAGAATAGAGTTACTACTAACTGGGAAGATGTGATGTTTCCTAAGTATGGTGGTTATGTAGAGTCAGAGGGGACTTATACAATTACTTATAAGGTTACTGATTCAGAGGGTAATACAGGTACAAGTACTTTGCGTTTGACTTTAAGGAAACAACAAGTAGAGTATAAGGAGAATACGGAGGAGACTAATGAATAACGATATTAATAATCAAGAGACAATTGACTTGCTTCAATTGTTTGTGATTGCTAAACAAAACTTATTATTGTTTATTACAATTTGTTTTGTGTGTGTGGCTGGAGCTTTTTGCGTGACTAAGTTCTTTATTAAAGAAGAATTTACTGCAGAAGCTAAGATGATTATTGTTCAAAAGAGTGATACAACAACTAGTCAACAGAATTACACTTATTCAGATGTTCAATTGTCTCAAAAGTTAGCTAGTACTTATAATGAAATTATTATGTCTGAGGCTATTTCTGATACTGTTATTAATAATTTAGACTTAGATACAAAGTACAACATAACAAATGATAATTTCTCTAAGATTGTAACTGTATCTAGTGCTAATAATACTGAGGTAATGAATATTAAGGTTGTTACAAATGATCCTGAGTTGTCTGCTGATATAGCTAATGAGATTGTTCGTGTGTTTGAGAAGAAGATTTATGACATTATGCAGATTGAGAATGTTACTTCTTTATCAGATGCAAAGGTGCCTACTAAGAAGTCAGGTCCTAGTACTACAAAGAATTGTGCTTTAGGGCTAGTCATGGGTGTTGTTATTTGTGGTGCTATTGCGGTTATTATTCTTTTGACTGATACAAAGGTTAAGTCTGAAGAGGATGTTAAGAAGATTTTTGATTCTTCTAAGATTCATATTATTGGAAATATTCCTGAGTTAAGTATTAAGGAGGAAGATTATGACTAATAAGGAAAAAGAAATAAGTATTCCAACTGTTGAGGATACTGGTAAGAAGTTTCCTACTCCTTCTGATAATTTAGTTACTATGTTAGCTCCTGAGAGTGCTGAGGCTGAGGCTTTTAGAATTCTTAGAACAAATATTGCCCTTAGAGATTATGATAAGAATCTTAAGACTATTAATGTTATTTCTTCTACTGTTGGTGAATCTAAGTCTACTACTATTACTAACTTAGCTTATGTATATAGTCAATTAGGTAAGAAGGTATTACTTATTGACATGGACCTTAGAGCTTCTTCTTTACATAAGAAGTTTAAGCTTAAGAATAAGTTGGGTGTTAGTGAAGTGGTTGCGAATGAGTGTTCATTTAATGATGCGGTTATTCACTATACTAATAAGTTGGATATTCTTTTAGCTGGTAAGAAAAATCCTTATGCGAGCGAGCTTGTTCAATCTAGAGCTTATAAGAAATTCTTGGATGCGTTAAAAGAAGTTTATGACATTATTCTTTTAGACTGTCCACCTATTGGCTTAGTTTCTGATGGTTTGTTTTTGTCTTCATTATGTGATGGAACACTACTATGTGTAGCATGTAATGTGGTAGATAAGAAGGAATTAGAGAAGACTAAGGACATGTTAAATGGCCTAGAGAAGGTTAATATCCTTGGTATTGTCATGACTCGTGTTCCTCGTGTTAAGAAGTATTATGGTAGTTCTTATGGTTATGACTATGGTTATGGTTATGGTCAAACCAAGAAGAAGGGCAAATAATGGTTGATATTCATTGTCATATTTTGCCTAATGTCGATGATGGTTCTTCTAGTTTAGAATTATCAAGACAATTATTAATAAACGCATATAAAGAGGGGATTGATGCAGTGTGTATCACTCCTCATTTTATGCGTTTAAATGAATATAAGATTAAAAGAAATGAATTGGCTAAGCTTTTTAATGAGTTTGAAGAAAGCGTAAAGGACATACCTGTTGATTTATATTTGGGTAATGAGCTATATATTGATAGTGAATTGGATACTTTGTTGTTAAATAAAGAGATATGTTCTTTAAATGATTCTAGATATGTTTTAGTAGAGTTTCCTTTTAATAACTATAAAAAGGAATACGATGAATATCTATATAACATATCACTTCAATATAAGATTATTATTGCTCATCCTGAAAGATATCACTATGTTCAAGAGAACCACGATTTCGTAAATAGATGGCTTAAAGAAGGGTATTCTTTACAGTGTAATCAAGGTTCTTTGAACCATAAACAAACAAAGAATGTGATGTTTAAGCTTATTGAACAAGGCAAGGTGTCTTTTATTTGTTCTGATGCACATAATGAATATAGACCTTTAACTTTATTAGATGCATACAATCTAATAACAAAGAAGTTTAATAAGGATACAGCTGATGTTCTTTTCAAGGAGAATGCACTTAGAGTATTAAGGGATGAAGAATTAATTAAATTAAAGCCTGTTAAGAAGAAGTTATTTTAAGATATGAAGAATAGAACTAAGAAAATATTAATTGTTATATTAAGCATACTTATAGTTATATCTGGTGGCTATCTTGCCATAAACTTATATGCTGACTCTCTATTAAATAAGATGGATAGAGGGGATGTTATTAAGAAGGAAGATGCCAACATTAATGAAGACATCATCAAGGTAAAGGAAGCTCATAAAGTCTTTAACTTTGTGTTGTTTGGTGTAGATTCGAGCACCGGTAACGACCAAGGTGCTAGTGAACGTAGTGATGCGATGAAAGTTATTTCTCTTGATTACACAGATAAAAAAATTAAGATTTACAGTGTAGAAAGAGATGTGGTTGCTTACTTCCCTGGTGATTATCAAGGCTATGGTCATTATAACTGGGCATACTGGTATGGTGGTCCTACACTAGCTATACAAACACTTAACTATAACTTAGACTTGGATATTACTAATTATGTTTCTGTATCGTTTGCAGGTCTTGAGAGCATTGTAGATGCGGTAGGTGGTGTTGATATTTATTTATCTAATGGAGAAGCTAATTTGATGGGGCTCAGTCCTGGTAATAATCACTTGAATGGAGATTTGGCATTAATATACGCGCGTATTAGAGAACTTGATAATGATTACGTGCGAATGGAAAGACAAAATGCGGTAATCCAAGCTATTGTAAGTAAGTTCTCATCACTTGGGTTTACGGATATGTTGGATGTGGTTGTATCACTATTACCTTATGTGTCTACTAACTTTACAAATGATCAGATTAAGACTTATTTATATGACATTATAGGTTTTGATTTGAGTAATATAGAAACTTATAAGTTACCAAGTGGTGGTTATGATGATACTTTGAATTGTCCAGGTTTGGGTGGTTATTTATTAAGAAGTTATAGTGATCAAGTAATAGAATTGCATAAAAATATTTATTCTATTGATGACTACAAGCCATCTAAGACAGTATTAGATAATGAGAAGAATACATACGATAAGTATGGTTATCCAAATAAATAAATTAATAGGGGAGATATGAATATGCAGGAAGATTTAAAACGTAAAAAAAGAATTGAACATTGGGAAGTTGTTACCGGTATATTGATGGTATATGACTTTATGGCAATTTGTTTCTCATATTTGTTGGCACTATTAGTTAGATTTGATTTCAAGTTTAGTTCAATTGAACCTAAATACTTACAAGGTTGTTATAAGAGTGTTTTATTCTATGCCTTGTTTTGTGTTATCTTATTTTGGTTCTTAAAACTTTATAAGAGTATTTGGAAATTTGCGAGTTATTCAGAATTATTAAGAGTTATTTTAGCCACCGCTATAAGTGGTTTGATTTACCCTTTAATAATGAACTTATTTGTAGGTGGTATGCCTGCATCGTACTATGTGATTGGTATTGTATGTCAATTCTGTTTTACTTTGAGTGTTAGATTTTCTTATCGTTTTATTCTTTTATTAAGAAGTAGAACAAGTAAGAAACAAAGTGAAACAAATGTAATGTTGATTGGTGCTGGTAGTGCTGGTCAAATGATTCAAAGGGATATTGTAGGAGCTCGTGAAATTAATGAAAAGGTAGCTTGTTTCATTGATGATAATCCTAATAAATGGGGTAGATATATAGATAATGTACCTGTTTATGGTGGTAGAGACACTATAATGGAAGCTGTTAAGAAATTTGATATTAAGAAGATTTATGTAGCTATTCCAAGTGCTAAGTCACAAGATAAAAGAGATATCTTAAGAGTATGTGATGATACTGGTTGTGAGATTATGAATCTTCCTGGTATGTATCAGTTATATACAGGTGATGTGTCTGTTAGTAAGATGAAGCCGGTTCAAATAGAAGACTTATTAGGTAGAGATCCTATTAGACCTGATATGAGCGAAGTTTTTGATTATGTAAAAGATAAGGTAGTCTTAATTACAGGTGTTGGTTCTATTGGTTCAGAATTAGCAAGACAAATAGCATCACATAAGCCTAAACAATTAATATTATTTGATATCTATGAGAACAACGCATATGATATTCAACTTGAATTAAAGAAGAAGTATCCTGAATTAAAACTAGAGACATTAATTGGTTCTGTTAGAGATAGTAGAAGAATTTTCCAAGTATTTGAACAATTTAGACCTGATATTGTATATCATGCAGCTGCTCATAAGCATGTTCCTTTAATGGAAGATAGTCCATGTGAGTCTATTAAAAATAATGCGATTGGTACTTATAAGACTGCTTATGCAGCTATGTCTCATGGTTGTAAGAAGTTTGTGTTAATCTCAACAGATAAGGCTGTTAATCCAACTAATATCATGGGAGCTTCAAAAAGATTGTGTGAGATGGTTATTCAAGCTTTTGCCCATAAGATTAATGAGGGTAAAGCTTATGAGATACCACAATTATTTACTCATGAAATTAAAGATGAACGTATTATTAATGAATTAAAGACTACAAAGACAGAGTTTGTAGCAGTTAGATTTGGTAATGTACTAGGTAGTAATGGTTCTGTTATTCCTTTGTTTAAGAAACAAATTGAAGCAGGAGGACCAGTTACAGTTACTCATCCTGATATCATAAGATACTTTATGACAATACCAGAAGCAGTTAGTTTAGTGCTATTAGCTGGTACATATGCCAAGGGTGGTGAAATCTTTGTCTTAGATATGGGTGAACCAGTTAAGATTGATACACTAGCTCGTAATTTGATAAGACTTTCAGGTTATACACCAGATGTAGATATTAAGATTAGTTATTCTGGTTTAAGACCTGGTGAAAAGCTTTTTGAAGAAAAACTTATGGCTGAAGAAGGCTTAAAGAAAACTAAGAATGATTTGATTCATATTGGTTGTCCAATACCTTTTGATACTGATGAATTCTTAAAAGATTTAGAAGAATTATTAGATGCAGCTTATAAGAATAAAGATGACATGAAAGAAAGGGTACAAAAGGTTGTTAAGACTTATCACCCTGCATAGAGGATTTTATTATGATTATAGGAACAACAAAAGAATTAAAGAATCATGAATATAGAGTTGGTTTAACACCTGATAATGTGGCTGATTATATTAGACATGGTCATACAGTATTAATCGAAACAGGTGCTGGTGAGGGTGCTGGTTTTACTGATGATGAATATACTGAATGTGGTGGTATTATTTGCACTACTGCTAAAGAAGTATGGGACAAATCAGAAATGATTGTAAAGGTAAAGGAACCTGAAGAATGTGAATATGAATTGATGCATTCTGGTCAAATCTTATTTACATACTTACACTTAGCTGCTAACCCAGAATTAACTAAAGTATTACTAGAAAAGAAGATAAAAGCTATAGGATATGAAACAATAACAGACAATCAAGGTAATTTACCATGTCTTCGTCCAATGTCTCAAATTGCAGGAAGACTATCAATCCAAGAAGGTGCTAAATACATTGAAAAGAGTTATTGTGGTAGAGGAATTCTTTTAGGTGGTGTACCAGGAGTCGAAAGAGGAAAGATTGTTATTATAGGAGGTGGCGTTGCAGGAACATATGCTGCTAAGGCTGCAGTTGGTATTGATGCTCAAGTAACCCTTTTGGATATCGATCCAAATAGACTAGCATATCTAGAAGATATCTTTGGTGCTTCTGTTAATACTTTATATTCTACAGAAAGCAACATCAGAAAAGCATTAGCTACTGCAGACCTTGTAATTGGTTCTGTCTTAATACCCGGTGGTAAAACACCAAAGTTAGTAAGAAAAGAACACTTAAAACTAATGAAAAAAGGTGCAGTCATTGTTGATATTGCGATTGACCAAGGAGGATGTTGCGAATCTAGTCATGTAACTGTACATGATGATCCAATCTTTATAGAAGAGGGAGTAGTACACTACTGTGTAGGTAATATGCCAGGTGCTGTTCCTTATACTTCTACCTTAGCTTTAACCAATGCGACATTAAGATATGGTTTAATGATTGCAGACAATGGAGTGGAAGAAGCTATTAAGAACACAAGTATTAGAAATGGTCTTAACATCTATGATGGTAAGGTTACTAATAAGAATCTAGCTGATGCGCTAGGTTATGAATATTTTGATTATTAATTACTATGTTTTTAGATCATATATCACTTATTGTAAGTAAAGAAGAAAATCTTTGTTTCTATGAAAAATTAGGCTTTAAGAAAACTAAGAAAATAGAAAGAACTTACGATTCTATAATCTTTATGGAATGTGATGGCATTACTTTAGAAGTATTTGTTGATCCTAATCATCCAGAAAGATTAAATAATCCTGAATCTAAAGGATTAAGACATGTTGCGTTTGTGGTTGATGATATTGAAAAATATACAAAAGAAAATATCAATACCGATTTCTTTGGTAGAAGGTTTACTTTTATTAAGGATTTAGATAATCAACCAATTGAATTGGTAGAAAAGGGGAACAAATGAATTATTTACTAGTGGTGGCACATCCTGATGATGAAATATTAGGAGCTGGTGCTACAATTCATAAATTAATTGAAGAAGGACATAAGGTTGCGGTGGCATTTATGGTTAGCCAAGCTTCAGCTAGAAAAGATTTGTCTTCTACTTTATCTGAAGATGAAAAAGAAGCCTTATCTATTATCGGAGTTGAGAAAACATATCATGCAGATTTTCCAAATATAAAGATGAATGCTGTTCCTCATTTAGAACTGGTTCAATTTATTGAAAAATGCATTGAAGATTGGAATGCTGAAGCTGTTATCACTCATCATCATTCTGATACAAATATTGATCATGTGGAAACTAGTAGAGCAGTACAAGCTGCGGTTAGATTGTTTCAAAGAAGAGATAATATTCCATCATTAAAGTTAGTTCTATATATGGAAGTATTGTCTTCTACTGAATGGACATTAGATTCTACCGCTAATAGATTTATTCCTAATTATTTTGTTGAAGTTGGTAAAATAGGTGTAGATCTTAAAATTAAAGCTTTAACGGCGTATAAAGGAGTTATGCGTCCTTATCCACATCCTCGATCAAAAGAGGCTCTAGAGGGATTAGCAGCTTATAGAGGGGCACAATCTGGTACTAATTATGCAGAAGCGTTTGAGTGTGTTTTTGTTAGGTATTAGAAATGTATAAAAAGATTTTTAAAAGAATTATAGATTTGCTTTTGGCTATTTGTGGACTGCTTATTTTATGTATCCCAATGATATTTATAACTATTGCAATAAAACTAGACTCAAATGGTCCTATTTTATTTAAACAGGTTAGATTAGGCAAAGATATGAAACCTTTTACCATTTATAAATTTAGAACGATGTGTAACCATGCATATGAACTCGGTGGTATAGTTACTAAATCGAGCGATAGTAGAATAACTAAAGTCGGTTCCTTCTTAAGAAGAACTAGTTTAGATGAACTTCCTCAGTTTTTTAATATTATAAAGGGAGATATGGCAATTATTGGCCCTAGACCTATTCTTGACTGGGAATTTGATAAATATAAATTTAATCAAACTTACCTCAAACGTTATGATATCTTGCCAGGAATGTTTTGTACTGTAGATTTAGATTATAGAGCTGAAGCTGACAGAGATTTACAGTTTAAAATGGATGCAACTTATTCAGAAAATATTACTTTTGTTGGAGACTGCAAAATATTTTTTGGAATTATAAAAACTGTGATATCAGGAAAGAATGTATATAAAGAGGAGGAGAGTTAATGAATAATCAATACAATGGTCATTTAGTGATAGTTTTTGCTCTTGAACATTATAATCCATTAGGACATATTAGAAGTTTAGGGGAACAAGGTATTAATCCTATATATATATCAGTAAAAAGAAACGGGGATGTTGCTGCTCTTAGTAAGTATATTTCTATTTTACATCGAGTTGAAAGTGTAGAAGAAGGGTATCGTTTACTCATTGAAAATTATGGCGATTATGAATATGAACATAGACCTTATTTGATTTTTTCTGATGATAAAACGGTTGGTTTTTTTGATTTGCATTTTAATGAGTTAAAAGATAAATTCATCTTCTTTAATGCAGGAGCTCAGGGAAGAATAAATGAATTTATGGATAAACAAAAAATTCTTAATATTGCAAAAAAACACGGGTTTAATGTTTTAGAATCGCAGGTTGTTAAGTGTGGCGAAATACCAAATAATTTAACATACCCAATTATTACCAAAGATATCTCGCCGAATTCAGGGAACTGGAAGTCGGATGTGTTTATTTGCGAGAACGAAGAAGAACTAAAGGAAGCCTATAAAAAGATTTCTAGTCCTGTAGTTCAAATTCAAAGATTTGTGGATAAAAAAAACGAATATGCAATTGAAGGATTCACTATAAATAATGGTAAAGGATTGTTTATAGGAAGCACTTTATATTGGAAGTATCTTATTAAGGGATACTATAGCCCTTATCATGATGTTACCATGTTTAAAAATCCAGAAATGAGAAAGAAGTTGAATAGTTTATTTTCGGAAATTGGCTATGAAGGAATATTTGAAGTTGAGTTTTTAATAGATAAAAATGATGTTTATTATTTTTTGGAAGCTAATTTTAGAGCTTCTGCGTGGAACTATTCTTCCGCAGTAGCCGGCATGCCATTAGCCCCATTATGGGTTAAGTCTATGGAAAATGGATTTATTGATCCAAATGACGAAAAGGAATTTGAAGATTTTACTGACATGTCAGAAGTGATTGATTATGGCAAAAGAGTAGAGGGTGGATTGTGTAGTTTTGCGGAATGGTTAAGAGATTTCAAAGAAGCTAAAGGAACATATTATTACAATAAAGATGATATGGCACCATTTGAGATGCTTTTTGAAAAATGGGATCATTTCAAATAAAAATTTTCTTTATTTTTCTAAATTGGATGACTGCAAATATTGTTTTTTTATGATCTTTTATTTTAAATTAATTCAGTTATTTTAAAATTATTCTAATAATAAATTGTGTGATTTATTCTAGATAATTAAGTGATATTGTATCGAATTATAATGTTAATAGCTTAAAAAGTTTAGATGAAATTATAATAATCGATAATCTAACCTGTTTTTGAAATAATTCAAATTAATTAAAAATATCAAAAAGTTTTATAAATATTTTTTGTTTATATATACGAAAGGAAAAATATAACAGTGAAAAACGTTTTAATTCTTGGCAAAAATAGTTATTTAGGAGAAAGTTTGTTAAAATGGCTTTTAAAATATTCTGATTTATATAATGTTGATATAGTATCCACATTGAACTATGAATGGAAAAATGTTGATTTTACAAAATATGATGTTGTAATTGATTTTGCAGGAATTGCTCATATTAATAACATTACGCCAGATATGAAAGATTTGTTTTATTCTATAAACAGGGATCTTACAATAGAAATAGGCGAATATGCTAAAGCAAACGGTGTAAAACATTTGATATATTTTAGTTCAATGAATGTTTATGGGGATTATTGTGATAACATCACAGACAGAACTAAGGTAAATCCAACTAGTTTTTATGGTGATAGTAAACTTCAGGGCGACTTGGGTCTAGAAAAATTAGAAGATGTTTCTTTTGTTGTTTCTCACATAAGACCTCCTTTTGTTTATGGAAAAGGATGTAGTGGCAATTATAATACTGTAAGTAAAATAGCAAAAAAAGTACCTATATTTCCTGATTATAATAATAAGAAAAGTATGATTTATATTGATAATTTATGTGAATTTGTTCGCTTGATTATTGATAAGGAAGTTGGAGGGGTATTTACTCCACAAAATAAAGAATTGGTTTCTACTTCTAAGTTGGTGATGGAAATTGCTAAAGTAAATGGCAATGCAATTTATTTCACTAAAATATTTAATTGGCTTATTTTTATCGGAAACAAAATTACTCGAAAAATTAGAAGAGCGTTTGCTGATGATTGTTATGATTTGAGTTTATCTAATTATTTTAATTTTAATTATTGTATTGTATCTTTTGAAAAATCTATAGAATTTACGGAAGAAAGTTGAATAATTTAGTATAAACATAAAAATAGTAATGAGGTTATGAATGAAAATTTTAGTTGTTAGTCAGTATTATTATCCAGAACAATTTAGAATAACTGATATTTGTGAAGAACTGGTTAAAAGAGGCAATGAGGTTACTGTGCTTACAGGTTTGCCTAATTATCCAGAAGGTGAAATATATACTGGTTATGAAGAAAGCTATAAAAATGATGAATTTAAAAATAATGTGAAAATTGTTCGTTGTAAACTTAGACCTAGGCATAAAGGGGCTATAAATTTAGCTTTGAATTATATTAGTTTTGTTCTTAATGCAATAAAAACATTAAAAAGAGTTCCTTGTATTTTTGATGTTATATATGTTTATGGTATGTCTCCTGTTTTTATGGCTCTACCAGCGATATGGTATAAAAAGAAGTATCAAATTCCTATTTATTATTATTGTATGGATATATGGCCGGAATCGATTAGAGATGTTCAAAATGGACATAAATTAATGAAAAAAAGCAACCCTATATTTCTTATAACAAAAAGTATTTCTAAGTATATTTATAATAATGTTGACTTAATAGGTTGTAAGTGTGAAAGTTTTATTGATTACCTTGAAAGTGAGTGCAATATTGATAGAAAAAAGATGAAATTGCTTTATGAACATGCTGAGGATATTTATTTGTCTGTATCAGATATACCAGTGAATAATAACGTTGTTGATTTTGTTTTTTTAGGTAATATAGGAAGTTCTCAAAATTGTGAAATATTCGTAAAAGCATTTAAAAAATTAAAAAATATTGACAATGCAAGAATTCATTTTGTTGGTGACGGTTCAAATATAGAAAGTCTTAAAAAACTTGTTTTAAATCTCGAATTAGAAAATTATATATATTTTCATGGCAAGCACACCTTAATAGAAACGATGCGTTATTATGAACTTGCTGATTGCTGTATTATGTCTTTGTTGAATGATACAGCAACTGGAACAACGCCACCAGGTAAACTTTATGGATATATGGCTTCATCAAGACCTATTCTAGCAGCAATAAACGGCGATTCAAAAAAAATTATTGAATGTTCGAAGTGTGGATGGTGTTTACAACCAGATGATTTAGAGAGCTTGTGCAAAGTAATGGATGAAATTATTGGTAATAAGTACAATTTGATTAAAATGGGGAAAAATGGCAGAGATTATTTTTTAAATAATTTTACTTTGGAACAACATATAGACAACTTAATTATTCAATTGAGTAACATTTATTTTTAAAGAATAGCACGAAAAGTGGTTGTAATGATCTATTAAAACACTAACGATTATAAATAATTACTTTCTATATTCTTTTATTTTGCAGGCTTTTATATGAGGGAGTGTAGGATTAAATGATAAATAATATTCTTATAAATGAAAGAAAAAAAACGAAACGAATATGCTTGGTGAGTTTTACTAATATTTATGTTTTGCCTTATGCAAAACTGTATATAGATAAAATAATTAATTCAGGTAATAACTGTAGTTTGTTATATTGGGACAGAGATCTAGATGGTGAGAAAGTTGATTTTTATCCTGAGTGTGAACGCTTTATATATAAAAAATGTGTTACTGGTGAAGATGGCAAAGGTAAATTCAAGAAGGGAATTGGCTATTTCCAAGCAATGATATTTTTTAAAAAAACAATTTATAATGAAAAATTTGATGGCTTAATTTTTCTTGAAACACAAAGTGCTGTTTTATGTTCTAACTTAATTTTAAAAAATTATGCTGGGAAATATATTGTTGATATTAGGGATTTTACAATCGAAAATATTCATTTTTTAAAAAAAATAGAAGACAGAGTAATAGCAAAATCATATGTAACCGTGATTTCATCCCCAGCATATAAAAAATTTTTGCCAAAAGCAGATTATGTCATATCGCATAATTATACCCCTTTTACTGAGAAGGAACTTCAAATTGTCCGGGGTAGAAAAAAAAATAATGATGGTGTAATTCGCATCTCTTTTATCGGCACCGTACGATTTATTGAGATGGATAAAAAAATATTAAATATTTTTAAAAATGATGATCGTTTTATCATAAATTATTATGGTAGAGGTTCTGAAAAATTAAAGGATTACTGCTTTATTAATGATATTAATAATGTTAATTTTATCAACGGATTCGATCCTAAAGATACAAGCATTTTGTATAGAGATACTGATGTTATTAATAATTTATATGGTAATAATTCACCTTTTTTAGATTATGCACTTTCTAATAAGTTGTATCATGCTGCACAGTTTTACATGCCTATTTTAGTTTGTAAGAATACATACATGGAACAAGTTTCAACGCAATACAATATAGGGTTTACCTTTGATTTTGATGATATTAATGTCAAAGATAGATTATATAATTGGTTTTATTCACTTAATCGTCAAAATCTGATTGATTGTTCAAATTGTTTTATCAATAAGGTAAAACTTGAAAATTCTTTATTTGATGAAAAAATTCAACAATATATAGCATTTATTGATAAATAAATCATTTTAAATGCAATTTCAAATATTAGGAGGTTTTTAATGAAAACTTTATGTGTTGTAACAGATTCTTTGGATGCTGGTGGTGCTCAAAAGATGTTGTCTTTCGCTATCAACAGTATTTCGGAATGTGTAGATCAAATTATTGTAATTTTAGAAAGAAATCAAATATCATATTCCCTTGCATCAAATATTAAGGTTATTGAAATGAAACATTTCAATAATGATTATTCTACTAATAATATATTTAATAAAATTTCTAGATTGTTTCATTATAGCGAAGCTGCTAAAAAAATTATTAAAGAGTACCAACCATGTGTGGTTCTTGCATTTGGATCTTATTATTCAACTATGGCATATCTAGCAACAAGGGGGTTGAAGACAAAATTGATTGTTTCGGAGCGTAGAAGCCCGCAAATGCTTTCACCCGAATGGAAAATAATTAGTAAATATGTATATAACAATAGTGATGCAATTGTGTTCCAATTAGAAGAGGCAAGAAAAGTATATAAAAACATCAAATCAAATAAATGTTTTATTATTCCGAACCCTTATATATCAGATTCGTCTATTGAGCCTATTGATGCTAAAAATAGAAAAAAGATTATTGCTATGGCTGCAGCAAGATTAGAATATGAAAAAGGCTTTGATGTTGGCATAGAAGCTTTTAAAATATTTCAAAAAAAACATCCTGAATTTATCATGAATGTTTATGGGAAAGGCGATTATTCAACTATCTATTCTGAATGTTTAATAGACGCTAGAAATGTGTATTTTAAGGGGCTTTCTAATGATATTATTAACGATATAAAGGATGTGTCTGTATTTTTACTACCATCACGGAATGAAGGAATACCAAATATGCTAATGGAAGCTTTAGGAGCGGGCATACCTTGTGTTGCAGCTGATTGTTCGCCAGGAGGACCAAAACTATTGATAGGCAATGACGAAAGAGGAATTTTAGTTCCGGTTGAGAGTGTTAATCAAACAGTTTTATCATTAGAAAGAATTGTCATGAATTACGAGTTATCTAATAGGCTTTCTAAAAATGCACAAAATATTAAGTATTTATTCAGTAAAAACGAAATAAAAAAGAAATGGCAAGATTGTATAAAATTTGTTGGAGATGGATGTGAAAGTTAACAAAAATAAATTTTGGTTGGTTATTACAAATGGACTGTTATTAATTATTTGTACTGCTTTTTTATTAAAGACTTATAATTCAACTATTAGTGATATAAATTGGGCAAACGAAGCATTTTTTTTGTCTATTTTAACTATAACTTTTAATTTAATATCTTTTTATGTTCTTAAAGTTAGAATTTCAGAGTTTCAATTTGTGATTATGTTTTTGACGTATCCGTTTATGTATGGAAGAATATGGTTACATTACTTAAATTTGGACGAGGATGTGTATTGGTCTTTGCATAAACTCTTTTCATATTACGATATGCGTCTAGCTAGTGTTTTTTGTGTATGTTGTACACAAGCACTTTTCTTAGGAATGATTTTAAACTATAAAAAATATACTAATGATTTATGTCTTTTTAATATTGAAGAAGATGATATTGATTTATTCAATACTGGTTTATTAATGTTAATGATTGGGTTGCCTTGTAGAATAATAACTGATATTAATTCAATAATAACCACACAAGCAACTGGCAGTATAGAATCTATCGCTTCGCGCGCCGGATTAGCTGATGATTTTGCTTATTTTTTCATTCCTGCTATTTTATTTATAATGATTGGAAAACCAAAGATAAGGAAAACTATATTTCTTATTGTTTGCATATATTATGTCATAGTTATGTCTGTTACCGGAGATAGAAGATACTATGTTACGGCAATAGTTGCTATGGGAGCTTTTTTGTTATTTTTAAATAGTGAAAAAACTAAAAAAATAAAATGGTACAAGTGGATTTTTTTAGGCTATATAGCTTTAGTTTTTGTGAATTTTTTAGAAGTTATTAGAAAAATGAGACTAGGAGGTCTTGTTTCATTCGTTGATTTTGTCAAAATTTATGGTTCTGATATTTTTTTTATGAAAGACCTTTTAATGGACATACTTACAGAATTTGGAATTAGTTTTTTTTCAGTGGTTGCTATGATGAGTAATGTTGAAAAAATATTAGGATATCAGTATGGAATGTCTTTTATCAGAGCGATACCAACGGTTTTCCCTATAGGAGGAGTTTTTGGTGATTTTTTTGATAAAGGATCTCCTTCAACTTTTATAAATGCTTATACCGGCTTACCTGTTGGTGCTACTATTTTTGGCGATATGTATGCTAATTTTGGTTATTTATCGATTTTAGGCATTATAATATTAGGAATTATTCTAAGTACAATATTTAACAAGGGAGCATATTCTAATAAATTTGATGTTGTAATTTATTACACAGAGTTTTATATTTTAATTAATTTGGTAAGATGCACTTTTTTTGAAATAGTTAGACCTATTGTTTGGTGCATAATTACGGCTATTTTTTTGTATCAAATAGTTTTAAAGAAAAAGAACGGAAAGGAATAAAAAATGAATATTGTGTTACACGGTGCTACTAATTATGGTTCTAGTAATTATGGCGATTTTATTTACGCTAAAGAAGTTTACGAGTACATTCGTGATAGATTAAAGGAACAAGACAATGTTTTCTTTTATAATTCATCACCATTTTTCAACAAATATTTAGAATTGAATAATAAACAAGGCTATCGTGAAAAGTTTGATGCTTTGATATATATACCGGGTGGATATTTTATTCAAAACTCAAACAAAATTAAATCTATTATTTTTAGAATCAAAAGATATTTTCCTGTTTGGTTTAAAGCTGTTTTTGCTAAAAAAGAATATATACTTCTTGGGTTAGGTGTCGGCCCTTTAAATTCTTTTATCTTAGAAAATTTAATAACTAATGTTATAAAAGGGGCTTATGGCGTTTCTGTAAGAGATCGCTTTTCTTATGATACCGTAAGAAGAATTTCAAATGTTTCTGCAATGGAATTTGGCGATATGATATTATCATTTGATATGAATAATTTAAGAAAAAAGTCATATGAAATAGATAGAATTATTGAAGAATCAACAGGGAAAAAAATAGTATTAATCCATTACAATCATGACGAGAAAATTTTAAAGTTATTTTCAGATATGATTAATCTTTTAGACGATGAATATTATTTCGTAGTAACATCTGATTGTTTTGTAGAAAACGAAAACATCTTGTTTGAAAGATTTAAAAAAAGTGTTAAACATATTGTGATACATTATCAATATGATAATCCTTATGAATTTACGGAGCTATTAGCGAATTGTGACATGATTTTAACTTGTAAATTACATGCCGGGGTAGTTGCTTCAATGTTTAATAAAAGTGTCTTTTGTGCTGCTATTCATTACGAGAAAACAGTTAGGTTTTATGAAGAAATTAATCGTATTGATTGTGTTGTTGATGCAACCGATATTAGCCCACTACAATTGAAAGAAAAGTTTTATCATTCTCTAGATAATCCTATTTTTATTTCTGAATACATAGTTGCTAAGGCAAATGGTCATAAACATTTTTTAGATAATTTTTTAAGAGAGATTAATCATGAATAAAAAATTGATGAGTAATACTATATATTTGTATTTATTAACTTTTGTAAAAATGTTTTTTCCTTTAATAACTTTACCTTTTTTTACTAGAATATTTTCTATTGAATTATATGGGGTTGTAACTTATGTAAAATCTTATACTTCGTATGTACAATTGGTTCTTGATTTTGGATTTTTACTTTCTGCTACAAAAAACATTTCTTTATTATACGACAACGACAATAACGAGATTGATTATATTATTGGCAATACAATTATAGAGAAGATTATTTTGCTATGCTTTATGGCTTTTATAACTTTATATATGACAAATAGAATCCCTATTTTAATGCTATATAAAAATTTTACATGGCTATATTTTGTAGCAATATCGTTAAATATATTTGTTGCTGATTATTTATTTAGGGGAATCGAAAAGATGGCTTTTATTGCTATACCGTACACAGTAGCTAAATCAATATGTTTATTGTTGACTCTTTTTTTTGTTAGATATGATAGCGATCTTTTGTTAATTCCCTTTTTTGAATTATTAGGTAATGGTGTTGCATCGCTAATTTCAATTTTTTTAATATATAAAAATGGTTTTCATATTAAATTTGGCAAACCAAATGTATGGTTATCCGATTTAAAAGAATCGGCTGTTTATTTTGTTTCAAATTTTGCTACTACAGTATTTGGCTCATTAACTACTATTATTGGGGGGATATACTTTTCTTTAATAGAGGTGTCTTATTGGGGAATTGCAATGCAAGTCGTTACTGCAGCTAAATCAATGTATACACCTATTTCCAATAGTATCTATCCGTATATGATTCGAAATAAAGATATGAAACTCATTCATAAAATTTGCATACTAATGACTATACCAATGGTTATTGGAAGTATTGTTGTTATTTTTTGGGGCAATGCTATATTAGAAATTATTGCAGGAGAAAAATATTCTGAGGCAGGATTTGTCTTAAAATTATTACTTCCTGTTATAATTTCTAGCTTTTATTCAATGATATATGGTTGGCCTGTTTTAGGAGCTATAGGCAAAGTAAAAGAAACAACTATTTCTACAATTACAGCTGCTTTATTTCAACTGATTATAATGTTTGTTTTAATAATGTTAAATGAATTTACTATTTATTCATTAGCTGCAAGTTGTGCACTTTCCGAAGTTTTTTTACTAATAATACGAATAAAAATTTACAAAGATAATAGTGAATTATTTATAAGGACTAATAATAATTAAAAGGTGGTTAATTCAATGATGAATAAAAAAATCATGTTGGTCTTTGGCACAAGACCAGAAGCAATTAAAATGTGCCCACTAGTTAATGAATTAAAAACTAGAGAATCATTAGAGACAATTGTTTGTGTTACAGGTCAACATAGACAAATGTTAGATCAAGTATTAAATACTTTTAATGTAGTTCCTGATTATGATTTATCTATCATGAAACAAGGACAAACGTTATTTGATATTACTACTGGTATTTTAGATAGTATTAAATCAGTATTAGAAGAAGTTAAACCTGATGTTGTATTAGTGCATGGAGATACATCAACTACATTTGTTACAGCTTTAGCTTGTTTCTATTTACAAATTCCTGTAGGTCATGTTGAAGCTGGTCTTCGTACATACAATATCTATTCTCCTTATCCTGAAGAATTTAATCGTCAGGCTGTAGGAATTATTTCTCAGTATAATTTTGCACCAACTCAAATGGCTGCAGATAACTTAATTAAAGAAGGTAAAGATCCTTCTAAGATTTATATTACTGGTAATACAGTTATTGATGCAATGCAACATACTGTTAAAGAAGATTATACTCATCCAGAACTTGAATGGGTAGGTAATGATAAGTTGATCTTTATAACTGCTCATAGAAGAGAAAATCTAGGTGAGCCTATGCATAATATGTTTAGGGCAATTAGAAGAGTATTGGATGAACATCCTGATTGCAAAGCTGTTTATCCTATACATATGAATCCTGTAGTTAGAAAAGCAGCTGAAGAAGAACTTGGAGGTTGCGATAGAATTCATATCATTGATCCTATTGAAGTATTTGACTGTCATAATTTTGAGGCAAGATGCTATTTATGTTTAACTGACTCTGGCGGTATTCAAGAAGAAGTACCTTCATATGGTAAACCGGTATTGGTTATGAGAGATACAACCGAAAGACCAGAAGGTGTTAAAGCTGGTACACTTCGTCTTGTTGGTACTGATGAAGAAACTATCTATAAGAACTTTACTGAACTTTTAGATAATCAAGATGCTTATGATGCTATGGCTAAAGCATGTAATCCTTATGGTGATGGACATGCTTGTGAGAGAATTGCTGATATTCTTGAAGGAAAAGAATTTCAGCCTTGGTTCGCAAAGAATTAACAATAAATAATTGAATGGTGGTCAATAATGAGTGAAGTATCTATATTATTAGAAAATTGTAATTGTATTAAGAACGGTTGCATAAAAATTGAAACTAATGCTTTAAATATTAAATATGGTTTGAATGGTGTTGGAAAATCAACACTTAGCAGAGCTATTTATTTAAAGTCGAATAAAAATGAGGAAGAAATTAGAAATTTATTGCCTTATGGTGAAGAAGATGCAAACAAGATTGTAGTTGATGGTGTTTGCTTTAATAAGGTTATGGTTTTCGATGAAAAATATGTAAATTCATATTTATTTGAAAAAGAAGGTGTTCTAGAAAATTCATTTAATGTTTTTCTTAGATCAGAAAAATGTGAAAAATTATCAGAAAATATCACAAAAATGTTAAATGATTTAAAAGAAATTTTTAATAAGGATTCAAGAATTAGAAAATTAGAAGAATTGTTACCAAGTTTTAACGAGACACTTAAATATAGTAATGGAAATATTTCTAAGAAAGGTGGCGTTGGAGAATTTTTAAGAGGCAATGGAGCAGGCTTTGATAAGTACGTTTCTCTTTCTAGATATAAGCCTTTTTATAATATGGATACTTCAAAAATATCTAAATGGGCAAAATGGAGAAATGATGGTACTAACTACATAATTGATAATTCATGTCCTTTTTGTACTGAAAAATTGCAAGAAAGCATTATTGATGATAATAATCTTATATCAAAAGTTTTTAAAAATTCCGCTCTAACAACCGCCAGTTCAATTATCGAGTATTTAGAAAATGCTAAAAATCTAAATTTTATAAGTGAGGATTCGTATAATAAGCTAATTAAACTAATTGATACAAAAAATGTTGAAGCTCAACTTACTGATGAATTAGAAACTTTAGCGAGAGAAACCAATTACTTGATAGAGATTATTAGTAAAATTCAAGACTTCAAGCCTTTAAAAGTAACATTACAAGAAGTAAATGATATTGATAATTATCTTGATTTATTGATTATTGATAAAAGAAAGCTTGATAGATTTTATAATACTGATTTAATCTTTTCTCTAGCAGACGATGTTCAAAGCAAGGTTCAAGATTTAAAAAAACAAACAAGTTTACTTATAGGTCTTTTTAATCAATATAATAATTATTTAAAAAAGATAATTGATGAACGTAGGGAAGACATAAATTATTTTTTCAAATTAGCTGGATTTCCGTATAAATTTGAGTTTTTAATAAACGGTGAAGATAATACATCTACATTCTTAGTTCCTAACGATATTGATAATTACAGAATAACCGAACCAAATAAACATTTAAGTTGGGGTGAAAAGAATGCCTTTTCTCTTGTTATGTTTATGTTTGAAGCGATAAGTAATGATGTAGATTTGATAATTTTAGATGATCCAATAACATCGTTTGATAAAGATAAAAAATACGCCGTAATAAAAAGACTATTCGATAATAAACTTGTTAGTTTTAAAGAAAAGACTGTTTTAATGGTCACTCATGATCTTCAACCTCTTATTGATTTTGTATACAACGATATGTTTAAAAGACTTGGCTTATCTACAAAAGTTAAAGCTTGCTATATCGAAAATAATAAAGGCACATTAAATGAGATTGATGTTTCAAAACAAGATTTGATTAATTGCTTGCAATTTTCTATTAATACTGCAAAAAATCCGAACTTTTGCATGCCTATAAGAGTGGTAAATTTACGTAAATATATCGAAATGACAAATGCTAATTATTTCGATTCTAATGATTATTCGATTGTTTCTAATTTGATTCATGGAAGAATAAAACCTTTGTTAGCTGATGGAACAACCGAAATGAATAGTGATGATGCTGATTCAGGCATGGAAGCGATAAAAGAAATAATTGGCATTGATGATTATGGAAAAATTATAGAACAACTTAAATCAAAAGAATTGTTTAATATAATAACTAATGGGAATAACTATGAAAAAATAATCGCAGTTAGATTGTTGTTTGAAAGAAACGATAAAATGTTGCTTGATTTCAGGCGGAAACATTTTGCTGCATGTAAATTTATAAACGAATCTAACCATGTGGAAAATGATTATATCTTTCAACTGGATCCTACTAAATACTTTGATATTCCAAGTTTATATTTAGAAGAAATAATTAGTTTTCTTAAAGAAAATGAAGAAATAATTATTCAAAATTCAAATCAAGAATAACTATTTGCTTGATTTTACAAGTTATTATATATTGAATAAAAGTTAACTTTTATGAGTAGAATGAGTAAGCAAGTTGTAAGTTATAGGCACATCCATGTTAGAGAATATAACATAAAGATTTCAGTAAAAATGTGGTCTTGAACCACAAAGTAAGCAAACATGCATAACGCTTTGTATTTCCTGTGAAGTATCGTTGTTCTGATTTTAACGATAATGCGGAAGCTTGTTTATGTGGTATTTGCTAAGAATAAATTAAGATATGATCACATCAAGTTTATTGAAATAGTAGAAGATAAAACTATGTACGTTTCTTAGTTTAAATCACTCAAAAGTATTCTCCATCTCAATCAATAAAGATAAACAAGTCAATATCACTAAGAAAATTTTTCTTGAATGTTTTGAGACATATAAATGGTTAGGGATAGACAATTTTGATGAGATGTATACTTTGCTTTGAGGATAAATAAAAACACTAATGAAACAGTAATAAGATAATATGTAAAGTAACAAGGGCAAGATTTTAAGGATTGCAAATGGATACGTTTGTTCAAGTAATATTTGCATCGCTTGGCATGAGATACCTCATATCTTATACTGGGATTCGTTATTGTTGCATATAATATATTAAGTAAAAGTTGATATATAATTTCAGCTAATTTTCAATGTTTGTTTTAATTAGCTATTATGTTTTTTTGATAAATTATATAGTTAAGAGGGGAAATATAGTATGTCACTATTCAAAGGAAAAACATTAATGATTACTGGTGGTACCGGTAGCTTTGGAAACGTTGTATTAAATCGTTTTCTAAAAACTGATATTGGAGAGATAAGAGTATTCTCTCGTGATGAAAAGAAACAAGATGATATGCGTCATGACTTTCAGGTAAGAATGCCTGAAGTAGCTGATAAGATTAAGTTCTATATTGGTGATGTTCGTGATTTACAATCTTGTAGAAACGCAATGCATGGCGTAGATTATATTTTCCATGCTGCAGCATTAAAACAAGTCCCATCTTGTGAATTCTTCCCAATGGAAGCTGTTAAGACTAATATTGTTGGTACTGATAATGTATTAACTGCTGCTATAGAAGAAGGAGTGGAAGCTGTTATCTGTTTATCAACAGATAAAGCTGCTTATCCTATTAATGCTATGGGTAAGTCTAAATCGTTAGAAGAAAGTGTAGCTATTGCCAAGTCTAGATATTCTGGTAAGACAAAGATTTGCTGTACAAGATATGGCAATGTTATGTGTTCTAGAGGTTCTGTAATTCCTTTATGGATCGATCAAATTAAAGCCGGCAATCCTATTACTGTTACTGAACCTAGTATGACAAGATTCATTATGTCTTTAGAAGAAGCTGTTGATTTAGTATTATATGCTTTTGAAAACGGTGAAAATGGAGACTTATTAATCATGAAAGCACCAGCATGCTCTATTGGTTTACAAGCTGAAGCAGTATGTGAAATGTTTGGTGGTAGAAAAGAAGATATCAAGGTTATCGGCATTAGACATGGTGAAAAGATGTATGAAACACTTCTTACTAACGAAGAATGTGCTAAAGCTATTGACTTAGGTGGATTCTATAGAGTACCAGCAGATAATCGTGGTTTAAACTATGATAAGTATTTTAAAGATGGAGATTCTAAAAGAAATACTTTAACTGAATTTAATTCAAATAACACAAGACTTCTAGATAAGGAAGAAATCAAAGCTAAAATGATGGAATTAGCATATATTCAAGAGAGATTGGCAGAGGAATAAAATAGAATGGCAGATAAAACTTTGAAATATGGTTTTTTGTTTGGAGCTGGAGCAGAAATTGGATATGGACTACCTTCAGGAGGTAAGTTTGCTCTTGATATATTTAAACTGAATTCATTAAATAGCAAAGTAATTTTTAAAGAATATAGAGATAATGTAGTGACAACCACAAATTATGCAACGCAATGGTTGCCTAAAAATTTCAAGTCTAAAAACGTAACTACATACGGTAAAAACATATTTCAAAGCATTATTAGAGATACTATAGAACAAAAAAGAAATGAAATAATTGATACCATTAATCATTTCGACGATATAGCTAAAAGAATTGTTCAAACTATTAAAAGTGATCATGGTAAAGATATAGTTGATATTATAGAAAATGCCCTTGATATAGAAATAGATAATATTTCTTTGAGTCAAGATTTTTCGTATATTGATGAATTTAGTAATGGAGACGAATTATTTGATAATGCTTATTTTTCGTGTTTATTATTGCTTTATAAAAAAGAAAATTTCTTTAGTGATGATAATAAAAAGTATATAAGGCTTATAATTATGTCTATTTTACAGTTACAGGTTGGTGCTCTTGGCGATGAATTATCAAAAAAGATCAATGAAGGATTCTTTTCAAAAAAAGATAATTCGATAGACTTTTTCGATGATTTAGGAGACATTTTTCAACTGGATTATTCTTGTTCTGGATTAACTGGACTAGAATATTTATTAACTGAAAAAAAACGTAAAATACGATAATGATGATGACTGTGTTTTTGCTATAGAACTTATGGAAGAACTGTATTCATCTGTTTTAGATTACAAATCTTTAATTGATCAAAATTGGAGGTATTTGTACTGTCCAAGAAGTGATTGGGCTAAATTTACAAAAATATGCACTTTTTTATTTTCTGTAAGAGAATACATAATGAAATGCGCTGAAGAATTCGATTCCGGACTAAGCAATGGATATTATCATATGTTAAAAGAAGCAATTGATGATAAAAAATATGAAGTCTCTGCTATTGCAACAACCAATTACAATCCTTTTATAGAAAAAATTACTGAACAAAAAATTCGCTTTTTAAATGGGTCAACGGAACTATTTTACGCTCCTTATTTAAACATGATAGGTACTGAAAAAGAGCTAGATTCAAAAGAAAAACATATACTAGTGCCATTAATTTTTACTCAAAGTGGTACAAAACCAATTACTTCAATTGATATGTCTAAAATTTATGTTGACACTTATGAAGAGTGGAAAAAATCAGATGCGATTGTAATTGTTGGGTTTGGCTTTTGTTTGGATGATGAACATATAAATGGAATTTTAAGAACACTAGTGTCAAGAGATGGCAAGAAAATAATTATCGTTGATTTAGATAGAAAAGGTGGCAATAAGAATAGAAAAAGTGAAATATTTAAAGCTCTTAAAATCACCAATAATAATAACATAGAGTTTATTTTCGTTGATAAAAATGGTTTTTCTAAGGAAAAAAGCATGTCATGGACTGAAATACTTGCTGATTCTATAATCTAAAATATACAATTTTTTCCATGTCTAAACCATTATTTTCAATATCTAATACTTATTTTGTTACTTAACTGATTGCCGATACTTCTTTAGTGGTCTAAACAATTTGAAAGGGTATATTTTTTATGAAATTAATAATATTAGGTTCAGGTGGTTATGGTAATACCGTACTAGACATAGCTGAACAATTAGGATATGAAATAGTAGCTATATTAGATGATAAAGATGAGAAACATCCTTTATCATCTTATAGAGAATATATTAATGATGATACTGAATTTATTGTTGCGTTTGGTAATAATGAGTTTAGATTATCATGGTGTGAGAAGATATTTAATGATGGTGGTAAATTAGCTATATTAATTCATCCAACTGCTTATGTATCGCCTAAGGCTAATATAGGAATGGGTAGTGTAATACTACCTAATGCAGTTATTAATACAGGTACTAAGGTTGGAGTTGGTTGTATAGTTAACTTAGGTGCTATTATTGATCATGATTGTATTATTGAGAATGGTGTACATGTATGTGTAGGTGCCATTGTTAAGGGTAATAATGTAATTGGTAAATGTACTAAAATAGAGGCTGGAGAAATAATAGAGAGGGGATAAAATGGAACATAACTTTAAATGGAAAGAAGATGGACGTACTAAGGTAATGATAGGTTGTGGTACTCGTCCTGAGATAATAAGATTAGCTGCAGTAATTAAAAGATGTAGAGAGTACTTTGATACATGTGTTGTTTACTATAATCAAAATTGGGATAGAAATTTAAGTACTGTATTTTGGGAGGATTTTGAGCTTACAAATACCTTTGGAGAATATGGACCAGATATATTAGTTCCAGTAGTAGGTGATAATCTAGGTGTTACTTGTGGCAATATCTTGGGAAGAAGTTATGAACTATTAAGTGAATTAAGACCTGATGGTTATTTAGTATTGGGTGATACTAATAGTTGTTTAAGTGCTATTTCGGCTAAGAGATTACATATTCCTTTGTTCCATATGGAAGCAGGTAATAGATGTAAGGATGAGTGTTTGCCTGAAGAGACTAATAGAAGAATAGTTGATGTTATTAGTGATGTTAATTTATGTTATAGCGAGTTTGCTCGTAAGTATCTAGCTGATACAGGTTTACCAAAAGAGAGAACTTATCAAACAGGTTCTCCAATGGCTGAAGTGCTTAGAATGAATCTAGATAAGATTGAAAAAAGTGATGTCTTAAATAGATTAGGTTTAGAGAAAGATAAGTATATTTTATTGAGTGCACATAGAGAAGAGAATATTGATTCCGAGAAGAACTTCTTATCTTTATTTAACGCTATTAATGCACTAGCAGAAAAGTATGATATGCCAATACTTTATTCATGTCATCCAAGAAGTAAGCATAGACTTGAACAAAGTGGCTTTAAATTAGATCCTAGAGTAAGAGTAAATGAACCTTTAGGTTTTAATGACTACAATTGTCTACAAATGAATGCTTTAGCTATAGTAAGTGATTCAGGTACTTTACCAGAAGAAAGCAGTTTCTACTTATCTATTAATCATCCAATTGCTGCTGTATGTATTAGAACTTCTACTGAGCGTCCTGAAGCTTTAGAAGCAGGTGATTTTATCTTAGCTGGTATTACGACTAAGGAGCTATTAAATGCTACTGATATGGCTATTAAAATGAAACAAGAAGGGGTACTAGGAAAACCTTGTCCTGACTATATAGATGAAACAGTATCTATGAAAGTAGTAAGAATTATTCAAGGCTATGTTAATGTAGTTAATAAGATGGTTTGGAGAAAAGATCAATGAATATACTTGTAACAGGTTCTAAGGGCATGGTAGGTACTGCCTTAGTTAATAACCTTAAGAATATAAGAGATGGTAAGAATAAGACTAGAAATATCAAGATAGATGAAATCTATGAATATGATATTGATAGTACTTTAAAACAATTTGATGAATATTGTTCTAAATGTGATTTTGTCTTTAATCTAGCAGGAGTAAATAGACCAAAGAACCAAGAAGACTTTATGAAAGGTAACTTTGGTTTTGCTTCTTTACTTTTAGATACGTTAAAGAAACATAATAATAAAGCAGGTATTATGTTATCTTCTTCTATTCAAGCTACATTATCTGGAAGATTTGGTGATAGTGAATATGGTAGAAGTAAGAAAGCAGGTGAAGAACTTTTCTTTGATTATGAAAAAGAAACAGGTTCTAAAGTATATGTATATAGATTTCCTAATCTAATGGGACATTCTAGACCTAAATACAATAGTGCTATTTCTACTTTCTGTTGGGCCACTGCCAATGATGAACCATTTACTATCAACGATAGAAATACAGAACTTGAAGTACTATATATTGATGATCTAGTAGAAGGTATGTTTGACTTATTAGAAGGTAAACAACAATATTGTGAATTCAATGGTACTGATACAGTACTTACTGATGATGGAAGATACTGTACTATACCTGTAACTCATAAGGTAACTCTTGGTGAAATAGCTGATTTATTAGAAGAATTTAAGAATCAGCCAATAACACTTATGATGCCTAAATGTCCTGAAGGAAGCTTTGCGAAGAAACTATTTAGTTTATATCTTACTTATCTTCCTACAAACAAATTTAAATATGAACTTAAGATGAATTGTGATAGTAGGGGTTCTTTTACAGAACTTGTACATACACTAGATTGTGGTCAAGTATCTATTAATATCTCTAAACCAGGTATTACAAAAGGACAACATTGGCATAACTCTAAATGGGAACAATTTATAGTTGTAGCAGGACATGGTCTAATACAAGAAAGAAATATTAATACAGGAGAAACAGTTGAATTTGAAGTAACAGGAGATAAGATAGAAGCTATATATATGATTCCAGGATGGACTCATAATATTATCAACTTATCTGACAGCGAAAATCTTGTTACTGTTATGACATGTAATGAGATCTTTAATCCTAATCATCCTGATACTTTCTTTGAGATTGTTTAATACTTTAGTCTATTATGAATCTTATCATGATAGACTTTCTTTTAATACATTAGTTAGAAAGTACTAACTAATGTATTAAAAGAATAATCCAGCGGATTATTATATGCATAGAATGCCAAACTAATGTACACTAGGTTACGAATTCATGCATTCATTAACAATAAGATTAATATCATCATTATTTGTAATATACTTTTGTTGGTAGAAGGGATTGTTTGATGCTAGTTTTCGATAAGCCAAAATATATAAAATGGTTAGAACCTAAAGAAATTATTATTGATAAAACTCATAAGATATTTTGCTATGAACTTAAATATGATTTAAATAATAATGAAGTATTAGATGATTGGGCAAAACATATTCGTAGGCATTATATGAGTGATGATGAGTTAGAATATTTTTCAAAATTATCTGAAATGACTTATTCTGATTATTTATCATCATACATCATTCCTAGAGAAGGAAGTGAACTAGGTTCAACAACGATAAGTGGTGAATTTGCAGAAATCCTAACATATGATATAAGAGAATACATCTTTGGTGAGTTGTCGTTTAGAGGTAGACATAATTGCAAATCTACTCCTGAACAAGGTGTAACTGGCAGTGATATAATAACATGTAAGATGGTTAAAACCGATAGCGCTGATGAAAACGATGTTTTGTTTATAACGGAATCAAAAGCAATATTATCTAAAACCGATTATTCAGTACTTACGAAATCTTATGACGATTCAAAAAAAGATTCCTTTAGATATTCTAAGTCTCTCAATTATCTTGCAAGACTATATCGTAATAATGGTGAAAATGATATGGTTCTTAAAGTTGAACGTTTTTTAATGAAGAGTAAAAAGAGCCATCGTGAGTCGTTTGAAGGATCTGGAACAACTAGCTTAAAAAGCTTTGATAAAAATGATCTATTAGATTGCTATGATGAAGATACTCGTTTTGAGAGAGCTATTTTTGTGTATGGTGACGATTTACTAGGACTAGCTAAGGAATTATACAGGAGGGCTTGTTGTGTCTAACAGTAATTACAAATATGCTATAAGAGAGGCCCAATCAAAGGCTAAACAAAAAGAATTTGGTATTGAAGAAGATTCGTATCCACATTTTAAAACCAATTCAGATGATCTTGATTATTCTTGTATTTTTTCAATTATTGATTATGCACAAAAGTTTTTAATTAATTGTCTGAATGATGAAATGACTGAAGATATAGCTCTAGCAGCGACTTATTTTGATTCTGCATTAAATTACGAAGACAAGAAACAATATTCCCATGAGTATCTTTTGTTTGGAGCTAGCGCATATTTCTTTTCTAAAAACTTTGGTAATTCTCTTACTTTAACTAATAGATTGTTATCTTTAGAATTAAATAATAATTCTGAAAAACGTTTATTGTATTTACTGGTTAAATTGTTGGTATCAAATGAAAATAAGTTCTATTGCGAAGATGTTGCTTACTGTAAATTAGTAGATTGTTTTGTTGTTGGCAAAGACTATATTGCTTTGGAACGCTTATGTAAAGAATTTGACGATGAATCTGTAAGAATGGGTTATCAAACAGATTCTCTTTTTAATATTATTATTAGAGCAATTATCAAGATGTCTTCTGACTATTTAACAACTAAATTATTGCCTACATATACTAATCAGGATTTTGATGAAATACTGAAATACTTAAAATCGAAAAGTGTGCCTAAAATATTATGGCCAGCACAAATAAAAATCGGAGAATCTGGTGGTTATGATGGAACTAATTTAATAATTCAGTCACCTACTGGTACCGGAAAAACCAAAAGCATAGAGTTTATTATCGCTTCTTCTTTTGCAAAAGGTGATGTTAATAATGTTGTTATAGTTGCTCCTCTTAGATCGTTGTGTAATGAGATTTGCAATTCTATGAAAAGTTCTTTTCATGATGTGAATATCAATTCTATTAGTGATATTTTGCAAGAAAATGATTTTCTATTTTCTTCTAAAAAGAATATTTTAGTATTAACCCCTGAAAAACTATCTTACATAGTTTTTCATGAACCTGAGATATTAAATAGTATTGATTTATTTATTTTTGATGAAGGACATATGATTGATGATAATAATAGAGGTTCTTCATTCGAACTATTGTTAACTCATATAAAAAATAGAATAAAAGATAAACAAGTTATTTTTATTTCTGCAGTTATACCAAATTGTTCTCAACTAGGCGATTGGCTATTTTCAAATAAAAATTATCAAATTATTTCTTGTAATGATTTACCTACCACAAATAAACATATAGCTGTATTGGATAATGAAAAACGTTTAAATTTTTATAAAATAAATAATTTTGATTATGAAGATTATTATGTTAAAAATTCTGTAAAGTACAAATATTTGTTAACAAAGAAGGGAAAGACATCAACTAAAGCCTTTCCAAACAAAAACATAGATTATGCATTATATTATGCTAATCTATTAAAACCTAATGGCAGTATAGCAATTTATTTTGGAACAGTAAAAAACATTTATAGCTGTTTAAAAAGAGTCGATAAGTTATTAAATTCAGGAATTGAATTAGCTAATGTTTCTTCTGATTTGTATAAAGATCAAACCGATAAATTACTCAATTTGATAAAAATTCATTATGGAGAAAATGATTACTATAAGTGTGCTCAAAATGGTGTGTTAATCCATTATTCTTTTTTAGAAGAAGGTTTAAAAAGAACTTCTGAATTCTATTTTAAAAATAAACACTATAAGGTGATACTTTGCACCTCAACGCTTTCTGAAGGCGTTAATTTGCCAATTAAATATTTGATTATGACTGAAGTTAATAATTATGTTTATGATGTCAGCACAAGAAAGATGGTTAACCTTATAGGTAGGGCTGCTCGAAGCGGGGTTTACACAGATGGTTCTATTATTATTACTTGTAAAGTCAGAAATAAAAATGAATTAGAAACGAAATTTTCTGATAAACATAGTGAAGATTGTACAAGTTGTTTTTGCGATTTGGTGCTTGATTCATTTACTTTATTTTACGGAATTGGAAGGATTGTTATCAATGAATTTTATTGTGAAATTTTAAATGCTTTTCAAAATGAAGATTTTTTCATGACAAGATTTTACGATTCGTTCACTAAGTTTGTTGAATCCAAAAATTATGATAACAATCATAAGAATAAGATTTTTATTGAATTTGATAAATTAATTCAAAAGCTTAAATCAGCAATCGATTCTCTTATTATTTTTATTCAAAATTCTATTTATTCAAAAAGAGACTTATCTAAAGAGAATCTTAAAAACGAACTTTTAGAAGATTTGAAGAATACTTATGGTTATTTTTTAATGAAAGAAGAAGCAAAAGAAAGGTTTCTATGTCTTGTTTCTATTTTATTTGATTATGTATATGATAAAGCAATGCCTATTATCAGTAAATATAAATATATACCAACATGCCGTATAGATGTTATAGAAAAAATAATAAAATGGAGTGACTTAAATCTTTATCTCCTTGAGGAGAATGAGAGTGAATTTATTGGCAAAATTGCCAAATTATATTACGAGATAAATAATTTTAGAGAAATTGAATGTGACGATTTTATTAATATTTTACGCATGTGGTGTTTAGGCTCTACCTTTGTAGAAATATCTAATGAGCTTGATTTAGATATTTCTAAAATCGAAAAACTATGTAAGAGAATTTACTCTTACGAAATTAGTATGTATATAGGTCATCTTATAGATTTAATAGAAGATGATGATACTTTGAATAAACTTGAGTTTATTCAAAAAGAGATTAAATATGGTCTTCCATCAAAAGATTCTATAAAACTATATGAAGAAGGAGTCACTGATAGATATATATGCCAAAAGATTTTTGACAAAAACTATTTAATTGATAACGATTTAAATGTATTGGAATTTTTAAATTTGTATCCAGATTGGATTAAAGAAAAATACCTTGAATCAAGTGCTTATGCATTAACTGATTATGATTTTGAAATAGATTGGGATTAACTTTATTTTTTATTTGTTATTAAATTAGTTATTAATATAAGCGTTGTAAAAACGGTGAACATTGTAACGATGATACTTATTTGTGAAAACACTTGTTTATACTGTATGCTTCTTAATAAAAACCTAGTTTTCGTCAATAGAATATAAAAACTTTAAGCAAACGATTCAATTCTTTAAGCTTTTTATATAAGCTTGTCATGATGTTTAACTGTTTTATAAGTTAAAATAAATAAGTAAATAAGTAAAAGACTTTAAATATGTAAATAGGAAAGGGATATATTATGACTAAATATTTTGGTACAGATGGTATTAGAGGGAAGGCTAATGTTACTTTAACAGCTGATAGAGCATTTAAAGTAGGTAGATACTTAGGGTATTATTATTCTAAAGAAGGAAAGAAAAAGATTGTTATTGGTAAGGATACTAGATTATCTAGTGATATGTTAGAGAATTCTTAAGCAGCAGGAATCGCTTCGCAAGGTTGTGATGCTTATCTTGTTGGATATTGTCCTACACCATGTATATGTTATCTTGCTCATAATGAGGATTTTGAATGTGGAGCTATGATATCAGCATCACACAATCCTTTTTATGATAATGGTATAAAAGTATTTTCTAAAGATGGTGTTAAACTAACAAGTGATATAGAAACATTAATAGAAGATTACATTGATGGTAATGTTGAATTAGAATATGCTACTGGTGAGAATATAGGAAAGATTGTTTCTTATGAAAAAGGTATAGAAGACTATTTAGATTTTGTTTGTAGGGAATTTAATCTTGATTTAAAAGGCTTTAATATTGCGATTGACTGTGCTAACGGTTCAGCTAGTATAACAGCTGAAAGAGCTTTAAAAAGACTAGGAGCCAATGTATACGCAATGCACAATACACCTAATGGTATTAATATCAATACTAAAGCGGGATCAACACATCCAGAATTATTCCAACAATACATGAGAGAACATGTTGGCGATTATGATCTAGGATTAATGTTTGATGGTGATGCTGATAGACAAATACTTGTAAGACCAAATGGTGAACTAGTAGACGGTGACTACATGCTATATATCTTAGCTAAATACTATAGAGACAATAATAAGTTAGTAGATAATACTATTGTTACTACTGTTATGGCAAATCTTGGTTTATGGAAAGCTATGAAAAAAGAAAGAATTAACGTAGTTAAAACACAAGTAGGAGACAAATATGTCTATGATCAAATGTGTAAATATGGTTATGTTGTAGGTGGTGAACAATCAGGACACATTATTCTTAAATACCATGCAACAACAGGAGATGGTCTAATGACTGCTCTATCTATTCTAAGAGTCATGAAAGAAACAGGAAAGACAATAGATCAATTATGTGAAGGATTAGTAATTTATCCTCAATTACTTGTAAACGTAAAAGTAGCAGATAAAGCAGAAGTATTAAACGATACTGAAATTAATGAAGCTATTGCGTCAGTTGAACAAGAACTACATGGTAACGGTAGAGTACTAGTAAGACCTAGTGGCACAGAACCATTATTGAGAGTTATGGCAGAAGCTGAAACTGATGAAATATGTGATAAGGTAGTAGGTAAGATTGCTAGACTTATTCAAAAGAAGTATGGTGTGGAAGAAAAATAAATTAGTCAATATTAATAATATACAAAGAAAGAGGTGTCTAATTGTCGGGTTACAAATATAAGGAATTAACTCCAAACGATAATATTGAAAACGGTGACGCTTATTTTGAGGCTCTAAAACAAGCGTTTGAGAATAATAAAATAAAAAATATAGCTTTAGCCGGTCCTTACGGTTCTGGAAAAAGCAGTATTATTCAATCATTTCTTAAAAAAACCGAAACAGAAGGGTTTTGTAAAAGAGAATCTATTAAATCTAAATCATTAATTATTTCTATGGCTACTTTTTTAAAAGCTAACGACAATAAAAATGATAAAAAAATTACAAAAGATGATGAAGATAAAATAATTATTGATGCTAACGAGGTTGAAAAAGGTATCCTTAAGCAACTATTTTATAAAGTTGACCCATCAAAAATTCCTCAAAGCCGCTACAGAAAATTACATAAAATAAGTTTTTGGAGAACGTTTTTATATGTGTTTTTAGCTTTTACCATAATGCTCATTTTTATGTATGCATTTGACACCAAGTTATTTTTAAGTTTAAGCAATAAAATCGATTCAATTTTTGTTGTTAATAATTTAGCTTTAACTCTTTTAAAGTATGCTATATTCAATTTTATAATTTCGTTTTTAATTACTCTTTTTATAAAAGAAGTAGCATGTAAAATACATATTAAAGAAATTAAATTACCAATTAATGCTACCTTTGATACACAAATAGATAACGAAACTATTTTCAATAAGAATCTTGATGAAATTGTGTACTTTTTTGAAGAAACCGACTATAGAATTATTTTCTTTGAAGACTTGGATAGACTGGAAGATCCTAAAATTTTCATTCATTTAAGAGAATTAAATAACTTACTTAATAATAACGATGCTATTAAAAATAAGCCAGTTGTTTTTGTATATGCGGTTAGAGATGATATCTTTTCTAATAATGACCGCACAAAATTTTTTGACTTCATAATTCCGGTTATTCCTGTTGTTAACTCAACAAATTCAAGCGAAATATTAATTAAAGAATTTAATATTGCAAGAAAAAATGAATATAAGTGTAAAATTTCCGAAGAATTTTTATTAGATGTATCTTCATATATTACTGATATGCGTATTCTTCAAAATATCTTAAATGAATTTGCTACATATAAAGATATTTTGCTCAATTCCGATGAACTTCCATTATCAGATGAAAAATTATTTTCTATTATATTGTTTAAGAATATTTATCCTAAAGAATTTGCTGATATTCAAAACGAAAGTGGAATAATTAAAAAAGTATTCGATAAAAAAGATATTTTTATCGATAACAAGAAGAAAGAAATAAAAAGTAATATTGACAATTATTCTGACATGGTTACATTAGCGCAAAAAGATGTTTCAAAAACAATTTTAGAACTTAAATACGTTATGCTTGCAAGTATGTTAGGTGGTTTATTTGAGGTTGAATGTTTTACAGTTGATAATAGCTCTTATTCTAATAAATTGCCTTATTCTGAATTTATAAAAGATGATTTCGATATGAAACGCCTTCTGGATGAAAAATATCTATACATTAGATATAAAAGAGATGATTATGACCATAGGTATATAAAAATTGATGATAATGTGTTGCTATCTTTTATAAAAAGATGGAATGCTTTAAAAACTATTAATGATGAAAAAATGATAAAAACACAAGATGATTTGGAAAAGTTAAAAAAAGAGTTTCGCAATTTGTCTAAATTGAATATTTCTGATGTTTTAAATAATTATTCAACTGTTTTTCTTGAAATGTTAGATGATGATATCAAGTCTAATAAATTATTATTATTTTTATTGAGAAGAAAATACTTAGATGAAAATTACTATTTATATATTAATTATTTTTTTGAAGAAAGTATAACCAAAAAAGACATGGATTATGTCCTTGGCGTTAAAAATCTTACTTCTAAAGATTTTGGTTATAAACTAAACAAAAAATCTAGAGTTATTCGTTATTTAAATGATTCATATTTCGAAGAAAAAGCAATATATAATTTCGATTTGCTAGAACAGTTGTTACGTGAAGAGAAATCAACAAAGCTTAGCACCTTCATTTCTCAATTATTGGATAGTTCAAATGATAGTTTAAAATTTATTGATGAGTTTATCGATAAAGAGTCTGAAAATGATGAGGTTTTGAAGAAGTTTATACTCCAATTAACTGATAAAAGTGATGATATGCTGAATAATATTTTAAATGCTTATAAGCTTGATTATTTAAAACAATTTAAATATATAAAATTGATAATTTCATATTGCGATATAGACACTATAGTAAAACAAAACGTTGATGATTGTATAAGAAAAATTTTCGAAGACAACGAAGACATTCTTATTAAATTGAAAGAGTGTGATTCAAATAAGCTTAATTTGATTATTAAAGCTTTACAAATAAAGTTCAAGATACTATCTATTACTGATGTTGACAAAACTTTGCTAGAGCATATTTTTGACAATAATTGTTACGAAATTAATGATAAAATGCTTGAAAATTTATTGTCATTTAAAAAACCAGCATTTTTGAAAGATTATGTTTCAAAACCATATTCAACGATTTTAAAATTAGGATTTGATCCATGTGTAGAGTATATACGCGATAATGTGAAAATTTTTATTAACGGAGTAATTTTTAGAAGAAAAAATGTTGCTGATAATTTACTTGATATTGTCGAAATGATCAAATTATTAAAAGGGAATCGTGATTTACAAATTAAACTAATTCAAATAGAAAAAATTCATTTAAATGATTTATCTAAATTTGCAGGAGATTTAGTTCTTGATGATAAAGATGAATGGCTTCCAATTTGGAATTGCTTGCTAGAAAAGAAAAACTCTATAGTGATTAAATGGGAAAATATACAAGAATATTGGGTTAAATTTGGTTTTACAAAAGAATTAAGTGCATTTATTAATCACCATATTATGGAACTAAAAAATAAAAGCACAAAAATGCTTAACGATAATTTTATAAAAGATTTTATTATTGCTGATATCGAAATACTTGCATTCAATCTTTTGTTGCCTAAAATGAAGCTTAAAAAATTTGATTTCGATATTTCGGAAATTCCCACGCCTAAATTAGAAGCTATGCTGAACTGCAATTATTTTGAATTTACCGTTAGTAGATTTGAAGATATTAAAAATATCTCTGATGATTTAACTAGAATATTTATTATTAATAACCAAACGGAATATATGGACTCTATTGAAAACGCAAAATTATCTAGCACGCTATTTGAATCATTGCTGTTTGATAATAATTTTTCTCAAGATAATAAAGAAATACTATTTAAAAAATATGCAAAAGCTTATATGAATCATAATATTGCATTGAATATGAAGAAATTTAAAAAGTTGGTTAACAATGAAATATTTGATTTAGCATGGAATAACGTTGATGCAGATGAAAGTATGATTCTTTTAGCTGAATATGCTGATTGTTTAAATAATGACGAAATAGAAGATTACTTATATTCTTTAGAAGCGCCTTATAGTGAATTATCCAATAGAAACGAAGAACATGAAGTGATTTTGCTTAATACCAAAAACAATAGATTGTTAGCTGAATCTTTAAAGAAAGTTTCTTATATTTCTGGTTACAAAGAGAAGAAATGTACCTATGAATATAGCAAAAAGGAGAAACTTGAAGAATGTTTGGTTTTAATAGTTAATGATAGAAATGAATAATTAGACAGAGGGAAACTTATGAACAAAATAGACTTAAAAGGAAAGACAATACTTATAACAGGTGCTGCTGGTTTTATTGGTAGTAACCTAGTAAAAGAATTATTCAATACTGTAAATGATATAAAGATCATCGGTATTGATAACATGAATGATTATTATGATGTATCTATAAAAGAATATAGATTAGAAGAAATTAATAAATTAAATAAGAACTTTATCTTTATAAAAGGTGATATCTCAGATAAAGATACTATTGATAACTTATTCAATGAGTATAAGCCAAGAGTAGTAGTAAATCTAGCAGCTCAAGCAGGAGTTCGCTATAGTATTACAAATCCTGATGCTTATATCAAATCTAATCTAATTGGCTTCTATAATATCTTAGAAGCTTGTAGACACAATGAAGTAGAACACTTAGTATATGCATCTTCATCATCAGTATATGGCTCTAATAAGAAAGTACCATATAGTACAGATGATAAAGTAGATAATCCAGTATCACTATATGCAGCTACTAAAAAGAGTAATGAACTAATGGCTCATGCTTATAGTAAGCTATATAATATTCCATCAACTGGACTTAGATTTTTTACAGTATATGGCCCAGCAGGAAGGCCTGATATGGCCTACTTTGGCTTTACTAATAAGTTACTAAAAGGAGAAACAATAGAGATCTTTAACTATGGTAACTGTAAAAGAGACTTCACATATATTGATGATATTGTAGAAGGTGTAAAAAGAGTAATGCAGGGTGCACCTGATAAAAAACTAGGGGAAGATGGTTTACCTATACCACCATATGCAGTTTATAACATAGGTAATCAAAACCCTGAAAACTTATTAGACTTTGTAGACATTCTACAACAAGAACTAATAGATGCAGGTGTCTTACCTAAAGACTATGATTTTGAAGCACATAAGAAACTAGTTCCAATGCAACCGGGTGATGTTCCTATTACTTATGCTGATACAACACCACTTGAAAGAGATTTTGGTTTTAAACCTTGTACACCACTAAGAATAGGTCTTAGAAACTTTGCTAAGTGGTATAAGGAGTTTTATAGAGTATGAAAGTAAAATTACAAGATGTTCTATTAGCTTTAGAAGAAGCTGGCAACGATGAAATAAGCTGTTGCTATTCTATAAATAAAGAGAAGATAGTCTTTTTCTCAGAATATTTTGATGATGATGAAGAAGAACATGATGAAGATGATGACTATATTAGATTACCTGATAGTTACGATATTAATGAATATCGTATGATGGAAAACTTTGTCTATTCTTTACCTAAAGGAAAGAACCAAACTATCTTATATAATGCAATACAGGGAAGGGGTGCCTTTAGAAGATTTAAAGATAAACTACATGAAATTGGTATGGCAAATGAATGGTATAAGTATCGTGATCAACAATATAAAGAGATTGCCCTTGAGTGGTGTGAGGAAAATGATATTGAAGTAATTGAGTGATTCCTGAATTATGATTAGGAATCACTTTTTGTGTAGAGTTATATTGAGTCTGATTACTTACGACTAAATTATATAGTCGTAAGTAAGTCGTAAGCACAGGAGGATATGATAATGGCAATTCCAATTAGCATTGAAACATTATTGAATGAAAATGTTGTTGAGTTGGCTAGAATAGAATTTAAAGAAAATTGGAATCCAGAAACAACTTTAAAGACTATTAGTGCATTCGCGAATGATATTGATAATTGGGGCGGTGGATATATAGTTTTAGGTGCAAATGAAAAAGATGGGAAAGTCGTAAGACCTGTAAAAGGAATTGAACGTGGATCTATAGATAAGATACAAAAAGAATTGTTAAGGTACTGCAAATTTTTAAAACCTGTATATATTCCTCAAACAGAACCTGTTAACTTTGATGGGAAAATGCTGTTGTTAATATGGTGTCCTGGTGGGTATGAAAGACCCTATGCATGTCCTAAATATCCTAGTACTAAGAATAGTGAAAAAAATTATTATATTAGAAAACTATCTAGTACGATTGAAGCAACGGATTTGGACGTAAAAGAACTGCTTTCCTTGTCTCATAATATTCCATTTGATTATCGTATCAATCCAAAGGCAGAAATGAATGATTTAAAACGAAGTCGTATTTATGATTATTTACAAAATATTAATAGTAGTTTACTTATTAATGTTGACGATTTAAGTCTTAATCAATTAGCTAGAAATCTAAGAATCGCTGATGGTCCAACTGAATACTACAAACCTTTAAATGTTGGATTACTATTTTTTAATGATCAACCCCATATGTTTTTCCCGTATAGCCAAATAGAGGTTGTTAATATTTCAGATCCTACAGGCTATGGAATGGTGGAAAGGGTGTTTCAAAGTCCTATTGATGTGCAATTAAGAAATGCTCTTGATTATATCCGGAGTAACGTTATTGCTGAAAAAGTTTTTAAGGTAAGTGGCCAAGCTGAAGCTATTAGAATTAAAAATTATAGCTATGAAGCTATAGAAGAATTCTTATCAAATGCTATTTATCATAAATCATATCAAATACACGAACCAATTACTGTTAGGATAGAAAGTGACAAAATAGAAATCACAAGCGCCCCTGGTCCTGATAGATCTATAACTGATGAAGATATCAAAAATTTTCAAATGAGGACTAGAAGATATAGAAATAGAAGAATTGGTGACTTCTTAAAAGAATTGCATCTGGTTGAAGGAAGAAACACTGGTATACCAACAGCTATAAGAGAGACTAAGAAAAACGGCTCTCCTTTGCCAATATTCTTAACTGATGAAGATAGAACGTTCTTCTCTGTAATCATACCTATACATGAGGCATTTATAAATAATGACTATTTAAACAGTAAATTGGAAAATATAAAAAAGAAACGTAGAAGTAAGGATGAGATTAAAGAATTAATATTAGAAACCCTAGATAAAGAAAGTTATTCAGCAAATGAATTGTATAGGAGTTTGGGTTATTCTGGTAATGCTTCTAAAACTTTTAGAGAAATAATCGAAGAGCTTATAGATGAAAATATCATCTATAATTCATCTACCTGTGCTAGAGACTCTAACAATGTATTAAAAATGTATGATGATGGCTTAAAAAAATATGAGAAAAAATAAAATGTACTGATTATTTCCAAGATGTACACTGATATAAATAAAAACGGTTTTTCGTTAATACATATCTAAAATCGACAGTAATCTGCATAAATTAGCAAATAAAAAAGCAAATTTGCCAATTTTAAGATTCTATTAGATGTATAAAGGAGTTCGTTCGAACTCCTTTACTTAGAAAATTTGCAAATCACTTTGACTTTCATCAAGTCTTACATCTTTAATACCTGGTACTTCATCAAGTATCAAGGCTGCAACACCATCCTTAAGAGTCATCTCTAAGGCACCACAGCCAATACATGCACCATGTACTTTAACATAAACGATATCATCCTCAAGTCTTGAGAATTCAACATCGCCACCATCAGCCTGTAAATAAGGCTTTATCTTATCAATAGTTTTAATAACAAGTTTTTCTTTTTCTTCTTTTTCCATAAAAATCACCTAAATTATTATATATCAAATTGTAGTATAATGCTTGTTATATGAACAGTATTAACCAGTATAAAGTAGGAATGACTGTATATGGAAAAATCACTGGTATCAAGCCATATGGAGCTTTTGTGAGTTTTGATGATGGTGTTAGTGGTCTAATCCATATATCAGAATTATCAAATGGTTTTGTAAGAAACGTAAGTCATTTTGTCAACATTGATGACTATTGCATGCTTAAAGTAATAGACATTGACTATGAGCACAAACAACTACGTTTATCTTTTAAGGCACTTGAACAAAATACTCGTAAATACATTAGAAAAGTTCATTTTGAAGGAATGCCTGAAAAGAAAATAGGCTTTGCTTCATTAGATAAAGCCATGAAAGAATGGATAGAGAGGGATAAAAATGCCCGTTTTTAGACTTTCTCACCATAAATCTTTAGAAGCAGTATGCTAACCGAAAT
>ERZ1026772.248-NODE-248-length-41692-cov-7.519946_pt1 | contig 41692 bp, 41 predicted proteins | sample MGYA00380124_ERZ1026772 | MGnify/ENA primary metagenome ERZ1026772 (study PRJEB33269, sample SAMEA4719760) | human gut metagenome | biome: human-associated habitat; feature: organic feature; material: feces | place: Cameroon | collected 2013-10 ...
CCAGGTTTTTTCTTACCTACCTTACCGCCATACTTGAAAGGATGTGAACCTCATGGCGAAATTTGTCTCTCGTGAAAAGCTCAGCAAGAAGGCGCGAAAGGAGCTGGACAATCAGAAGCGCACCGTCTGGGCCTTCTCCCCCACGACCAAGAAGGTCGAAAGCAAAAAACTTTACAACCGCAGGAAAAGCGCTCACGCATGGAAGGATGACTTCGGCATGAGCGCTTATTTGTTTGTGCTGAATTAGTCTACTATGAACCCATTCGCATTCAGCGCTGCCATGCGCGGCTGCTTCGACGATTTCCACCACAGGCTGGCCCTCGAACATGATCTTGAAGGTGATGGCTCCGGTAACCGGTACGCTGAATTCGAAATCCCGATAGGGCAGCTTCTTGATCTCGTCGGGGATTTCGATGTTTTTAAAGCGTTTGATCTCCTTGCCATTCTCGATGAAGCAGACCGGCACCGCATCCCGAAGTTTCGCTGTGAGCTTTCCGCATTCCATGATGAATACCTCGTATACTATGTTAACCTCCGTTTCGAACAAATTAGCTATTCTCTTCAAAGTTCTCAACTTGTTCCATGACCTTGCGGAAAACTTCGGGACTGTACTGGGGAGGATAGCCATTTTTGATCAAGCATACTTTAATGTCAAATTTTAGCTGATCGCGAATAATCTGATTATTCAGCCAATCGGCAAAAGATGACTTCGTGTCTATAATCTCCTTGATCTTCTTTGCAAGCATACGACACTTATCGTTGACCTTGATGCCATCCGCTATAACGTCATTGCCATACTCAAAGTTATATTGATCACGTAACGCCATCAGAATATCATAGAAAGCCTTTTCTTCAAAAGTAAGTCCCGCCTTGCGGAAGCTTTCGCGGTCTGCATTCATTTCCTTCAAAATCTGTAAGGCTTGCTCTGTCGCTTTCTTGATAATCTCTTCTGTGGCTTCTTCCTGCGTGGCCCCGGCCTCCCCCGCTGTAAGATGTTTTCTACGCTCATGATACAGCTTGATTGTTTCTTCGAGCATTTCCTGAAAACGCCTTGCTGCCATCTGATTCGTTCGCCCATACTCAGTGATCTGCTTTCTGAGCATTTTCACAAGCATTTCCAGCTTGGTTGCAGGCATTTTAATATCTGATAGTTTTTCAAAGTATTCCGGACTGAAAATGTCCTCCTGTTCACCGTTATCCAGAATACTCTCCACCTGATTATACTTCAAGGCCTCTTCTACCATTCTCGACACATAGCGATTCATAGTATCTGTATCAATCTCGCTGGTTCCGCTCATTTTTCGAACAAAACCAGCGATTGCCATAAAGCACTGCGCAAGAGCGGACTCTTCTTCTTTCAATTCGCCAGACGGCTGACAAATGTCATAGGCTGCGCGCATCCTTTTCACGGTCTTCAGAAAATACGTTTTGAAAGAAACCTTTTTTACATTTAATCCACTTTCGATATTCAATTCCTGATTGCAGACGAAAACAAATTCCGCTGCTTTGGCCAGCAACGCATATCGTTCAGTTGGATCACCATTCGGGTTGAGGAATGGCGTTAGGTCATATCCCGTAAAAAGATTGTTGAGAACGGCGAGTTCTTCTCTGAATACAGATGTCGCCTGTTCAACATCGTCTTTCGTTGGGGCGACAGAGTTGTCGCCGCCGTAGATCTTCATAGCTTCGCGCATATTATCACGAATGCCAATGTAGTCAATGATCATGCCGTATTCCTTGCCAGGATATTTGCGATTGACACGGCTGATGGTTTGAATCAGCAAATGCTTCTTCAGTGGTTTGTCATTGTACATATAAGTCAGGCACGGAACGTCAAAGCCTGTAATCCACATATCGACAACAACAGCAATCCGAAAATTGGATTTTTCCTGCTTGAAGGCAGCATCAAGCTCGTCAGAACGTTTGTCGTTTCTGACGCCTCCAAGATAGTTGTACATTTCTGGCCGATCATTACTGCCAACGCTGGCCACCATAGCCATGGCCGGCATCGGCTTCAATTCCCGCAGTTCTTCCTCAGAGGCTGCAATTCCATCCGGAACCTTCTTTTCTTCAAACCACTCAGGGTACTTTGCCTGGAATTGTTGAAGTAGATTGTAGGCGATTTCACGGCTGGAGCACACGATCATCGCTTTCTGAATGCGCTCCGGATCAGTGGCGCAGGCAGAAACATAGTGATCGTGGATATCAACAGCGAGGCGTTCCAGACGAGAAGGCTCGCCAAGAATGACCTCCATGGAACCCATTGCCTTTTTACTGGCTTCAACATCATCCTCTGCGGCACCATCTTCGGCACATCTCTTGTAATACGCTTCAATCTGCTTAACCTTCTCCGCATCAAGAAGTACCTTTGCAATGCGAGGATGGTACTTGATAGACACAGTAATGCCGTCAGCTACGGCCTGATCCATGGTGTAGCGATCTATTTCATCGCCAAACGTCTGATAAGTTTCCGCAATGGGCGTCCCGGTGAAACCGACAAAGGTTGCATTGGGGAAAGCTTCTTTCAACACCTTGGCGTAAGGCTTGGAAATAACCGCCTTCATATTTGCATCAGCATCTTTGCTGAATTGAATTTTCTTGGCGTGCTCCAGCTGTGTCCGATGAGCCTCGTCAGAAAAGCAAATGATATTCGCTCGGTCGTTAATGAGGCCGATTTTATCATCCTCACGGTCACAGAACTTCTGAATTGTGCAGATATAGAAACCGCCGCTTGCCCGCGCTCCCAATTCTTCACGGAGCTTCTGCCGATTGGGAACCACGCTGACCTCACCGAGATTAAGGAATTCCTTGCTCTTGGTGAATAGCTTTGCCCCCTGTTTTTGCAGTTCATCGCGGTCGACGATCAGAATAATGGTCGGAGAACCGATTTGCGGAACATCTGTGCAGCGCAAAGAAAGCTGTCTGGCAAGAAAGGCCATTGTATAGGTCTTGCCACAGCCGGTCGCTCCAAAATAAGTTCCGCCTTTGCCGCTCTTATCAATGACGGAACGCACAATGCTCTGTTTCAACAAGCGGGCAGCAAAGAATTGCGGATAGCGACAAACGATTTCGCGTTCATCGCTGTCGTAAACGCTATCCTGAAAATAGATATAGTCCCGAAAGATTTCCAGAAAACGCTTCGGGCTATACACGCCGCCAATCATAGCCTTTGTTTCTTCAAAAGGAAGCGTGGAAACGGCGTCGTTATCATTCACACGCCGCCATGCATAGAAATGCTCATAGGGCGTGCGGACAGTACCAAGCCGGGTTTTCACACCGTCAGAAATGCAGGCCAGCGGGCAGTAGTGGAGCAGATGCGGAATATCGCGCCAATAGCGAATATTGATCTGTTCCCACGCCTCGTAGATCGTGGCCTGGGCATCTGATGGATTTTTAAGCTCAACCACGCAGAGCGGCAATCCGTTGACAAACAGCAATACATCTGGACGGCGGTTTTCGGTGATTCCATTGTTTACATACTCAACTGTAAACTGATTGACCACCCGAAAAATATTGCTCTCCGGATGTTCAAAATCAAGCAGAGCCACCATGCGGCTAAGCCCATCCTGAGGGGTGAATTGAATGCCGTTGACCATCCAGCCATACACCTTGTGCAGCGTAGCAAAGTCGCTGTTCGCGCCAACCAGACGAACGGTATCCATAAGCTGGCGAATCTCATCAACGGTCAAGTCGGGATTGGTGTTGCTCAAGAACTGTTCCAGATCGTCTATATAGAGCACGTCCCGCTGCGAACTGCGGGCAACGCGTTTCCCAGGTAGATATTGCCAGCCTTCCTGCTCCAGAAAGGCAATGAAGGTATTTTCATATTCGGATTCGCAGTAGCGACCATTATAATTTTGCAGCTTTGCCATAGCTGTTAACCTCCGTCAGAGAGTGAGCCGCGAATGAGGATGGGGCAGATACTGTTAATCTGTGCCTTCAACTTTTCGTTGATATTGCGTCGGTTGACATATACAGAGTATATCTCCGCGATGGATTTTTGTATTTCGAGTGAAGGAACTGGAATCTCGATCTCAAAGAATCGCTCAAGATCCAGATTCGTTCTTATACTTGCATCACTCATAAACCACCCAAGACGGTCAATCTCTTTTCTCGAAAACCATATCATCACATATTCCGGAAGTACTGTATCATCCGCTAAAACCATGACGGTATACGCTGGCGATATGATAATGGGCTGATCTCCAGTGTATAAAGCAATGCGGATACACTCATCACGTCCTGTTTGCATTCCGGAATAAGCGAACTGCCCTTTCTGAACGACCTTGTATTTGGTTAAATCTACTCCAGTTGTATTTGCCACGGATGGCATAAACTGTTTGAAAATGTTGATGCCTTGAACATCTGTGATTTCACCACCACTATTACGCTGGTCAATCTCAGAGAGAATTGTCTTTATACATCTTCTTGGTGCCTCATGCTTCTGCTTGTCAATAAGCGCCTCAAATGCTATGCGCAAATCCTCCAGCCCGCGTTCATAACTCTGCTGGTTGGCTTGCATGGCTTTGTAGATGGCAACATACCTCTGCTGAACGTGTACGTCTGGAGCGCTGATTTCAATATCACAAAAATCACTCCACGTCATCCCATCTCGAACCGAAGCATCTGCATGAAACCAAAAATATCTGTCTCGTTCGTTTGAGTTTAGCAATAGAATGAAGTATTCGTCAATGACACCACAATTCTTTTTAAGTCGAAAAATGGTATAGGCAGGGCTAACGTATTTTTCATGCCCGCTGTGATTATAGGCAATCGGTAGAAGCACATCACGACCAACGTGCATAAGATTGCAAGCAAAATAATTCGGCGGAACAATCTGATATTTGCTTGTATCGTTACCAATCTGATGCGAAGGTTCGAAAAATTCTTTTTCTCGATTGATACCAGAGACCTGTTCCGGCATCAGGTGAGAAATATCGCACTTCTGAGAAAAAGGAACCACTATATCAGCAATCCTGTACTTATTCAACTTCATAGCCAATCCCCTTAAACGCATCGATCAGCATCTTTTGCGATTCTCGCTCCTGCTGCATGATAGCTTTCATTTCCGCCCGAATGCGCTTCATCTCAGAAGCGTAATCTATCTCCAAATCATGGTCAATGAACTCAATATACTTACTGGGAACGAGCGTCCAGCCGTTTTTCTCAATCTCATCCATGCCGACGCTGCGATACAGTTCCGGCACAGCATAGTTGCTTCCATCTGTGCCCTCAGTCTGCCAAGTGTGATAAATATCGGCAGCGCGCTGAATCTGAGCAGCGTCCAGCATGACTTTCTTCTTGTTGGAATCCTTCACAGGATTCTCAGTCCAAGTGCGCAAATCCATAAACAAAAGCTCATGCTCACGATTGCGCAGCATACGATCGTGATACATGCCGCCCCGCTTATTCTGATTCAAAATCCAGAGGGTTACGCTGATATCCGTAGTGATAAAGAGTTCGCGAGGCAGTACGATAATAGCTTCCACCTTATCGTTCCGAATGAGCTTTTCGCGAATGCTTACCGTATCCGTATCACCCAGCGCGCCATTTGCAAGCAGAAAACCGGCAACGCCGTCCAACGACTTCAGATGAGACAGCATATGCAGAATCCATGCATAGTTGGCGTTGCTCTCCGGCGGCGTACCATAGTCCGTCCAGCGAGGATCATTCGCCAGATTGGAATCAAACCACCCTTTCAGATTGAAGGGCGGATTGGCCATGATGTAGTTGAAATACAGACCCTTGTGCAGATCATGCGTAAACGAGGAATCATTCGTTTCACCAAGATTATGGCTGATTCCGCGAAGCGCCAGGTTCATCTTCGCAAGACGATAGGTTGCAGCATCCTTTTCCTGCCCATAGACATTGATGCGGCTGATATCGCCTCTCTTGGCCCTGACAAGTTCCGCGCTCTGTACAAACATGCCGCCGGAACCGCAGCAGGGGTCTAAGACCCTTGCGAGATTGATACAAAAGCACCCCGGAAAGCCCTTGATATCAGGGTATTTCCGGGGTGCTCGATGCTTTATGGAGTTGTTGTTGAAGAATGATAGTGGCTACAGCAGCACAGGTACTGTGCCAGCGCATCCCAGATGTTTCATGTGCCTGTACAGAAGCACGGTATCAACGGCCACCTCCGCCAGAAGGGAAAAATCGCTGAACTGGCACTCGGCTATGGCGGATCCGTCGGTGCCCTCAAAGCCATGGGTGCTCTGGAAATGGGCATCCCGGAAGAAGAACTGAAACCGCTTGTGGACGCATGGCGGGCATCCAACCCTAACATCACTCAGCTTTGGTGGGAAGTGGACGAAGCAGTAAAAAAGACAGTCTCCCAGAAGGTTCCTACAGAAACACACGGAATCCGCTTTGTGTACGAGAGTGGCTTCCTGTTTACCTGTCTACCCTCAGGCAGGCGGCTGGCCTACGTCAAGCCCCGGATCGGCGAGAACAAGTTCGGCGGCGAGTCTGTTACCTATGAGGGCATCGGTGGCACAAAAAAGTGGGAGCGCCTTGAAAGCTATGGCCCGAAGTTCGTGGAAAACATCGTTCAAGCCTTGAGCCGTGACATCCTGTGCTATGCGCTGAAAACGCTGCGATGCTGCAACATCGTGGCACATGTCCATGACGAAATCATCATTGAATGCCGTCCAGACACATCCCTTGATGCCATTTGTGAGCAGATGGGTCGAACGCCGCCATGGGCCAAGGGACTGATTCTGCGGGCTGATGGTTACGAAACACAGTTCTACAAAAAAGACTAATCAATCTCGGTAACAGAGCTTGCTATTTCGACAAAACAGAGCGTATATGACACTACCCCAAACAGGAAAGGAGTTTCAATCCATGACCTACAAGGACATTCTGAAGCTGCCCGAAGGAGCGCATCTGGCGACCGTCAACACGGAGAAATGCATGGTTGTCCGGCTGCGCGATGGCTTCACCCTGACAACCACGCTGCCCGGACGAAAGCTGCTCATCCAGCGTTACAGCGAGAAAGCGAATCTGCTGTACGAGGACACCGTTGACAACATCTTTGCATTGGCAGAGGAGGCTACGAAATGAAAGTGCTGATTGTTGAACCCGGAAAACATCCGCGCAAGGCCGACATTAACCACACCCTTGAAAACCTGCAAAGCATCGTAGGCGGCTACATTGAAGTCACCTATCCGTGGCAGAACAGGATCGGGCTGATCTGCAATGAAGAGGGGCTGCTCCGAAAATTGCCTTTCAACCGGATAGTCGCGCCCGGCAATGCGATCTTCGGCACATTCTTCCTCTGCGGATTGGGCGAAGAGGACTTGACCGACCTGCCGGATGATCTGGCGGACAAATACATGAAGGTGCTGTACGATCCGGAGATGCTGGTTCAAACACCGATGGGATATACAGTAGTGCGTATGGCCTGACTGCCAGGCTGAGCAAAAGCGCTCCTTGCTCCATGCCGGAGAAAGGGGCGCTGCTTTGAATTCAGGGCACAAAACGCACCCTCCCGGAATCTGATGCGCTTCCTTCTTGAAAAGAGAAAGTGACTTCAATCCGGGAGGGTATTATGCGACTATTTCAAAAGCTCCGCAAGGTAATGTTCATCCTTCTTGTGTGAACCATTATGCTGCTTGTAGGCGCGGATGGCGGTAACCAGCTTTTCGCAGTCTGCTCCGAAATAGTTTCCATAAAACGCTGTACTGTTGTCGTACTTTTTCCTGCCACAGCGGATATGCTCTTTGGCGAAGTCTTTGGGCTTCACTTTCGATTTGACTTTTTCATATTCATCCGCCAGTTCTTCTGAAAGGATCAGCAACATTTCCAGCTCCGGCTTGGTGCAATACTTTTCAATCGACGTTATTTTGTCCTTGTACTCGGTTGGTATTTTCAGTTCTTCGTTCATGACGTCTCCAACACGCATGATATGGACTTCATCCGGATACAGATTCAGGGCGGCTTTTACTGCGCCGGAAGACTTTATCTGGCGAGCATGATACGGAACCAAGCCCAGTAAATCATCGGATGTAAACTTCAGTTTTTCATTTTCCAGAAGAATGTTGATGATTTTGAGCTCATTAGGGCCTTCGCACATAATCAGCAGCTTCATTTCATCAACTTCCTTTTCAGATTCATCAGTTCCTCGTAGTTGACGGCAGTCTGGAAAGCATTGTTGTAGAAGCGCTTGCTCTTGAGCAGACCGGATCGCACGTCGAAAGACTCGTACATGTTCTTCACTGCGATCTTTGTGTCTGCCTGGCATACCCAAATGTTATCCTGCCGGTTGAAAAGGTCAAGCACTTCGCAATAGTGCGTTGAAAACAGCAGCGTTGCGCCATGCCTGTTGACCGTCTTGTCCATGTAAAGGCTGAGCATGTTCTCGACAAGCGTCTTGTGAAAATGCGCCTCCGCCTCATCGATCAAGAGATCAAAGCCCTGCTGAAGCGATGCAACAACCATCGTATAGAGCAGGATGCCCTTGGTGGTGCCGCTGGACAGCATGTGCAGCAGCTCTTTATCGGACAGCACAGTTTCCTGATTGCAGAAGCAGACGCGGTAATTGTGCTCATCCTCCATCTGAATACGCTGAATGTTGCCGTCGAATATGCGGATGATTACAGAGAGCACCTCATCCGGAATCCTGTACGTCTTGAGCAAACGGAACACCATCTGATAGGTATCCGCGCCCTTGCCCTCGCTGTCGAAGAAAACAGCGGACACCTGCTTCTTTTTCAAAACAAAGAAGGTACTGGCTGTATCTTCCGGCAGTTCGCCCAGGTTTTTCGATTCGACGAAATCATCCTCTGCATAAATGGAATTGATTTTCGTTTTGTAGTATTTCTTTTTGTAGATGTGCTGGTTGGCGAAGGTTGCCCTGTTGCCAAGCGTCTGGTCTGATTTCAGCTCTGTCGTGTATTTATAGATGTATCCCTCATGATAGAAGATGATCTCCAGCTGCACACCCTCATAGCTGTAATGTTTGTTTTCGAGCCGGAACTCACTCAGAATATCATAACAGCACTCAAGCAATTCCAGAGCGGTCGTCTTGCCGGACGCATTCTTGCCAACGAAAGCGCCTACGCTGTACACAAACAAGTCCTCAGCGATTTCTTGAAGCTCGTACTCTTTATTCTCAGTTGTTTTCTTCGACTTGGCTACCAAATCAATGGTGGTATTGTCCTGACAGTTTTTGAAATGACTTGCCCTGACGCGCAGCAGCTTCATCAGAAACACCTCCTCTCGGGAATAGTATACCCCAAAATTCGATTTTAAGCAAGTTTTTTGTTTGAAATTTAATGAGTGAAGTTGAAACAATGCTCTCATTGCAAAACATTGTCCATCTCATCCATAATGCCTGATTTTATATCAGGGAAAAAAGTTGACTACTTTTCGTTCAAACAGGCCCTCAACTCTCCAAAGGAAGTAGAGGGCATATTCATTTGCCCCAAAGATTGGAGGGTTCCCACATGTTTTTTGTCAAGGCAACGCTGGCTCCCGGTGTCTGTGTGCGCGTGGAAGTCCGTAGCGACAACGTCTTCACGCGCTGTCCCTGCTGCGGTGACGAGATGCAGGTCAATCTGACCGACGTCTTTGCGGACGGCAAGGGCACGCTCGAGGACACCGATGTGCTGTGCAAGGACTGCAGCGAGATGCTGATGGAAAGGATGCGTGATTCGTGAGCGTCAGCAAATTCAACCATGAGGGTTACTACGACCCGACCACCTATGAAGCGCTCACGAACATAGAAGCTGAAGAGCGCAAGGCCAAGTTCCGCCCGCTGGTGTTCATCTGCTCTCCCTTCTCCGGGAACGAGCAGACGAACATCGAAAATGCCCGACGATACTGCCGATTTGCCGTAGACCGGGGCTATGCTCCGTTTGCACCGCATCTGTTCTTCCCGCAGTTCATGGACGATGCTGTGTCGGAAGAGCGCGAGAACGGCATCTTCATGGGCATCATCATGCTCACCAAATGCGCCGAGCTGTGGGTGTTTGCCCGGAGCCCGGGTGGCGGTGACCGCATTTCAAAGGGCATGGCTCAGGAGATCCGCAAAGCCGAGTCCCGCAGCATGCCCATCCGCTATTTCACAACTGACTGCGAGGAGGTGGAGGTATGAATTCCACCGACAATGGCACGTTCAGCCTGTTCTGCGCCAACGTGACCGGCATCGAAAGCAACTGCATCTATCCCAATGAGCAGCCGATCACCAGCAAGGAAGCGCTGGAGGCCGCGGTCGTCCGGGACTATGTGGTTGCCCGGTTTAAAAACAACTACCGCAATACTGCCAACTTCGTCTCCGCCAACTGTCTGTGCAAGGACTGTGACAACGATAGCTCGGACAACCCGGATGAATGGGTCACGCCGGAAGATGTGCGTAGGGCTTTCCCGGATGTCCCGCTGGGTATCCACTACAGCCGCAACCACATGAAGCCCAAACGCGGCAAAGCACCCCGTCCCAAGTTTCACTGCATCCTTCTCACGGATGCAATTACCGACCACGAAGAGTACAAGCGCCTGGCCAAGCTGGCCCATAAGGTATTCCCGTACTTCGACACCCGGGCGGAGGACGCTGCCCACTTCTTCTTCGGCACGCCGGATGCCCATGTGGAGTTCTATCCTGGCACGATCACTTTGAATGAGTGCCTGGAGATGTACTACCCGGATACCGAGGATGACTCCTTCTGGGATCTGGACAGCCCCTACACCGACACCATTCCCGAAGGCAGTCGCAACAGCACGATGTCCCACTTTGCAGGCCGTGTGCTCAAGCGATTCGGTGATACGGACGAGGCCTATCAGGCATTTCTGAAACGCGCCGCCAAGTGTGAACCGCCTTTGGGCGATGACGAACTCAAAACCATCTGGCACAGTGCCCAAAACTTCTACCAGCGGATTTCCAAAGAAGAGGACTATGTGCCGCCCGAGGAATGGAACGCCGAACGCAGCAGCGGCTTCAAGTACGATCCGCCCGACCGTACCGATGTGGGCCAGGCTCGTTTGCTGGGTACCTACTTTGGACAGGAGCTACGCTATGAGCTTATCAAGGAACAGCTATATAGCTTGAAGGATCTTGAATCAGAGTTGGCAAGCATTTCTGCTGAAGAAGAAGTCGCTGCCGAACTCATCACTCAGTGCATCAGGGAAAATGCCCGTGTTGCCTTGAACCAAGAAGACTACAACACGCGATACCAAGCACTTTGCGACCGGCACGATGCCATTCAGGCACGATTGGATTCGGTCGAAGCCGAAATCAACCGCAGAAGGCTACGCCGAAGTGACATCGACAGGTTTATCGATGACCTTATGCGCCAGCCAACCATCATTACGACATTCGACCCGATCCTATGGAACACCATGGTCGAGCGAGTCACTGTCCATGGAAAAAACGACCTGCGCTTTACCTTCAGAAACGGTTCTGAAATCACCGCTTGATTAGCAGCGCACAGGCATCGTGCTACTGTACTACGCAGTAGTTGGTGCCTGTTTTTCTCTATCCATGTGCGGGGAGGGTGCGGGAATTGATGACAACCGTTTCGCCTGTTCGTTTAGCATAATCAATCGTGTTCATTGTGCCACCAGATTCACCGTTGAACACGGCGATCACTCTTGCGCTGCGGTCAACCATCCAAATATGCCCTGTAAAGCAGCACCGACGTTTCCTTTTCTCAGCTTCGGTCAATATAAATCACCACAATCACTCAACAATACTAATTGTGTCACTTAATTATGGCATTATGGATTTCATACTTGGGCAACGTAAATAGAGAGGAGCCAGTTAGTGTTGAACTGGCTCCTCTCTATTTTGCTATACACGCATGAAGGCGGATCCTGACAGACTTTCCTGTGCCACCAACTGAAATAATCTTGTCACTGCTGAACAAAGAATTAAGCAACATAAGAGGTGAGACAAAATGGCTGCCAACAGAAAAAGCTCTGTTGACAGCCGTATGTTCATTCTTGAATTGGTTTGATGCGTTTGATCTTATCCAAAGGGAAGGGAGCCTTCTCCTTCGAAAGATACTCGATGCGGGTCACTTTTGCAGTTGATTGCTTGCCCTCGATACCAACCGGCACAGTCACCTTGCTGCCGGGATGGTAGATGTCTTCATCCGCAAGGTAGCAATATTCCTTGCCGTACTCATCGAAAGTAACATACACAAAGATGAGTTCGTTAGCTCTGCGCCGTCTTTGCTTGTAGGTATCCGGGTCAAACATGTCACCAACAAATCCATAGAAGCTGACAAACTCCCAGATCTCATCCATTACAGCGGCCCATCTTTTGGGCAGATCGAAACAGTCATAATAGCCTGAACAAGTCTGCTGGGGGCCTTTTTTCATGTCAAGAGTGATGGCAAACTCGATCTTCAGATCGGGATTTTCCACCAAATCCTCGGGGATACCCGGAGCACCTTCGAGCAGTTCATCAGCATCGAAACGATCCAGCAGATCGGGAACACCCTCCTGAATATAGCAGGAATGTGTAACGCTACAGCCGGTGCCAATGTTGCGAGTAAACTGAATGGTCTCGGCAGCTCGGTCGATTACCAGCCTCTCAGTGTAATTCCACAAGAGCTGTCCGGGGTCATCTTCAAAGCGCGGCTTATGTCTGATAGTATGCACCTTATGGTAGTCAACCGTCATACGTTCGATCTTGTCTGGCTTTTCATTCGCATCAAAAACAAACAGATCCTGCATCCCAGTCAAGTCACGAATGCTATCGGACAAATCTTCGCCATCAACCTCAAAATCAGAGCACAACGCACCGAAGAACTTAAACTCCTCGCCATCAGTGTTGGTGATGGTCATGTTCCAACTGCCTACATCCATGACGATGCAAGGATTGTAGCTCATGAAGTATCTGCCCACCTTGTCCAGAACCCGTTGTGTCTGCTGTGCATCAACAGCGATGCTCTGAGAACGCACCTTTTCATGCTTTCCATGACCAAAGTTGTATCCGGAGAACCAGATGCGGCCTTTATTATTGATAGTCAGATGCTGTTCGACCTCATCTTCAGGCTCCGGACAAGGACCAAAGCAGACGTTGTCGGATTCAATCCTGATCTTCTGAACTGTACCCCTAAAGCATGGAACGAGCACTTTTGGAATAAGGGTGTCGCTGGTGATGTCAGCCAAATGCGAAAGCGCAGTAATGAACCACTTACGGTTATCTTCTGCCAGCAGGTCTTCGTTCCACCAATGTGTGATCCCACGCCACTTTGAGAAGATCGCTGACCCAAGCAGATAGGCATTTGTCACATCGTTGATGACGGTCTGCAGGGCGTCGGCACGCAAGAAGGCTTCTTCTGAGAAGGCAGCAATGAAGCCCTTTCCAGTATCCATCTCGAAATCGAGGGCAAAGCAGTCATCAGCAAAGCCTTCTGTTACCATCGCCTCAGTTGTATTGTCTGCCCGATATAACGAGAGCCATTTATGTGCAAAATCGTTGACCTGCTGCATGGATGCCAACGCCGTCACCTCCTTGCATGTTGAGTGATTGTGTTAATTAGTGGTGTGATCCAGTTTTGGACAGTTCATAAATGCAGTAGAATCCACCTGTATGGCATCATTCCAAAAGGTGACCTCTGCCAAATTGACACATCCATCAAAGGCATGCGCTCCAATTGTTTCAGTGTCAGAGTAGAATGTAACCTTGGTAATACCGGTACACCCAGCAAAGGCATATTCTTCAATCTTGGCTGCATCCCAGATTGTGAGGTCGGTAATGCCAGTACATCCTTCAAACGCATGGGCACCGATAACACTGGTATCGGACGGAATGCTAATATCCGTCAATGCTGTGCATCCCGCAAAAGCATAATTGCCAATGATGCCCGCATTCCATAGAGAAACGTCCGACAGTGCTACGCATCCTTCAAATGCATGAGCACCGATGCACTTCGTGCTGCTTGGAATACTTATGTCCTGCAAATTGCTGCATTCCGCGAAGGCATAGTCACCGATCTCGGTTATGTCAGCCCACATTGAGATGCTTTGGAGGCTGGTGCAGTCCTGAAATGCACGATCTGCTATTCTAATAACTGGATGGCCTCCAAGTTCAGAAGGGATTGTTATGTCTGCGGCGGTACCCCTATAGTTCGTGATTACAGCTCCACCCGTCAGTACAACATCATACACATACTCAGACATTGTAACTGAATCGATGGTAGACGCATTCCTTTCCATCGCAGTTAAGCCGCGTTGGACAGGGATTGCCGATGCAAAATCGATGGAAATCACTGCAATACGCGGAAGAACATACAACGAAACAAGGCAGATCAAAACAAACAACCACTTGCCAATGCCATGCGATTTCCCAAATATATACTTGGCTTTCTTTGGTGTCTTGCTGATTACAAAAAACAACGTGGTCAAGACAGCAAAGTCCAACAGCGCAGGAAGCATGGATATCCTCTTGTTTGTTATTGCAAGAAGCAGGCCAAGTGCCATGATCGACGCATTAATGATAAACATAACCCTGCTGAATGCGCGTCCTTGCTTGGGATTGGATGGAGCAGTATTGCTACGCTGAGTTGCCGCCTTGGCGGCATGGTAGCTGCTTTGGTTAGTCTGCCTTCCACTTGAAGTGTATGAGTGAGAAGATGTGTATGTTTTAGGCTGATAAGAGCTGCGAGGATGGATGTAAGCATGCGAGTAATGACTTGATGAACCATTATCATCGTTTTCTTCATCATCTTCATCGTCTGTTACGGAATATGGCTCATCCTCTCCATCGTTGTCATCTTCGTCCTCTTGGTCTGCATCGTCCGGTTCCACAACGGTATAGGGATCATCGCTGTAATTGTGATGAAGATTAGCGCCGCATTCAGTACACTGCCACTCATCCTGATAATCTACATACAACCACTGTTCCGCTAATATCGCACCGCAATTCGGACAAGTGAGTTTTTCTTCTTCCTCGACGATTGAATACTCGTCATCGCTGTAACTGTGATGAAGGTGAGCACCGCAAGACGAACACTCCCAGTTATCAGAATATTTGCTAAAGCCACTCTGGTCGTCTAAGGTTGACCCGCACTGAGGGCAAGCGAAGCCATCCTCGTCAATAATATCATCTTCGGTTGTACCATTGATGTGGCCACATTCAGTGCATGTCCAAGAGCCATAACTATCTGAGAAACCCGATTGCCTGTTTAGAAGCGCACCGCATTCGTCGCAGAACCACGCTACGCCTTCATAAGTATCACCATCATAGACATCATCGTCCATGAGGAGTTTCCCGCATGCAGTACATGTCCATGTGCCGCCATCAGGGTCAAAACCGGGCTGATCATTGAGTGTTGCACCACAGTTCGGGCAATAATACTCATCCATCGTTCTCACCTCAAACCTAACCAGTCGCTTCTCTTCTGGTCGCAGGTCTCTACAATCAAATATTCATCAAGTAGAAGATCACAACCGCTTGCATTACCATTATCAACGGGATGCCCACAGTGAAGTAATCCTTCTTGGTCTTGTGCTGGAAAGCATACATGGCAATCAGTCCGCCAAGGGATCCCCCAATGAATGCAAGGCCAAGCAACGTAACAATCCGAATCCGTCCGCGATGCTCTACGGCATTGAGTTTATCGATGCCAAAGGCTATCAGCGTAACTACATTGATTGCAAGCAGGTAAACTATCAAGAATTTGTGGACAGCGAAGAATTCCCAGAAGGCAAAAGTAATCTCCTGACCTCGCACCCCTTTGAAAAACAGGTACGCCACAACCTGAATAACAAGGACACATGCAATGAATACACGCGACATCATATTGTCCTTGACGGATTTTCGGTCAAACAAAAGCATGCAGAAAACCATGCCGAGTGAGCCACCCAGTAGACTGGTAAAAGTCAGAACTGTATCAATCTGTCCATTGGCAGTATGCTTGTATAGCAATGTGTTGATGCCATAGAGGATGAGTCCGAGAATGTTAATTGCAATGAGATAGTACTCCTGTGTACCAAGCATCTATGTCACCCCTTATGGTGTCAAACCTTGTCAGCCCACGCAGCCAGCTCTTCCTTGCTGGCGTTACGCTTGAAGATGCATCCCTCAAGCAAAGTGGCAGTCGGGCAACTCGGCTTCAGTGCTTCGTTCGTTTTGCCCATTCCGCTGCCGCCAGACGTGGCAAACGGAATGACGGTTTTCCCGGCAAGATCATATTGCTCGAGAAAGGTGTTGATGATGGTTGGCGCAACATGCCACCAAATGGGGAAGCCCACAAAGATGACATCGTACTCATCCATATTGTTCCGGATTGCTTCTACGGTGGGACGGGATGCTGGATCCTTCATTTCGATAGAACTGCGGGATTTTCATTGCGCCAGTCGAGATCATCGTTGGTATATCGAACAGCATCGTTGGTATATCGAACAGCGGGCGCTATTTCAAACAGATCAGCCCCGACGGCTTCTGCAAGGTTTTCAGCAACCTTGACTGTGATGCCACTCGCGGAGAAATACGCTACCAGCTTTCTACTCATGTCATACGCTCCTCTTAAAATGCAAATAGTGTCTGCTTCATTTATTATACCACTGTTTGATCTTTCCTGCTACCTATGCATGTAAAAATGAGGCCACACGAGGTTTTTGTCAGCAATGATAGACAATCTGACCCCCTATATAAAAATGACCCCTCCCGCAACGGAAGTGGCTCCCCCTAAAATGAAAATGACCCCTCGGTCATGCAGCCATTTGCGTTTCATTCTGTTGTATCAAATACGAGAACTTGATTTCGTATAGAGTACCGTCAAAAGGCTCAATTAGCGTTGCGATCAGCTGCACAACATCATGCGGCGTATAGAATTCGCCCTCTTCCTTGGTCGCATTGACGGCAAACTCTTTGAGAAAGTACTCATAAACGCGGCCAATACGGATTATGATTCTTCTACTCAGGGATGCAATGTCTGTGGACATACTCTGAACCAGAACAACAAATTCAAGAAGCTTTCTGATACAGGTATTCCGTGCACGTATTGCTATAGGGTCAAAACTAGTCTTGGCGGTGATGGCACTGAAAAAGCAATTGATTTAACAAATGGCAACTCCCATGCCATCTAAGTGAATTACCTTTTACAGTTCGTGCAGGGGCAGATAATACTTACGTGTTATCTGCCCCGAATCTGTCCAAAAAACCTATTCTAGGAAGCGAGAGGACAGACTTTAGCATACGGATAGGAGTAGCAAAGAACGTATAGCCAAACTCAATAACTTGAAAAGGCACAAAAGATTATGAGTATCCCGTCATTTTTATGAAGTTATCAGATTCATGGCCGCAAATTTCAGCTTGTCTTGGTTTGAAACACTTGTAAACCAACAATGTTGTGTATATTTCATATAAAAAAGGCGCAGCTGCAGATTTCTTTCTTTTGCAGCGGCGTCTTGATAGTCAAATATCAGTCGTTATCGTACAAGGATATATCATCGCCATGAGCGAATAACAAATTGTCTTTGTAGTATACCAATACCCAATCTGTCATTCGCGGTTGATAAAAGACATCTATGTTTTCATCTTTGCTTAATTGAAGAACAGGTTCCATAGAATCATCAGGAAAGGTAAATAATCCAGCTCCTTCCCTTTGCGAAGAGATCGAAGCGGGCACAAGAAAATCTTGAATGGCTATCGGACATTCTGCAAAAGAGAATTCGTCAACCTTGAAAGAAATATACTGTTTTGGATATACTTCATAGGAGCATCTGGATAGGAAAGGAAAGTCAAATTGCAGTGTTATTCCTCTATCGTAATTTAGAATCAAATCCATATTCTTACGGTGTATCGATGCGAAACAGGATGGGTAGATGTCGGATAGCTGTAAATTCAACGTCAGCAGCTCCCCATTCTCATCCTCGAAATCGAAAAAAACATATTGAATTCTTTCAATCTCCGAATAGTGTTCATCTATCGAAAAACCTGTAAGAATGAATCTATCGCGCGTAATTGCTTGACTAGTTGCAGAAGAAACCATCCATTGGTTATCTATTTTCTTTAACACAATGAGGCATGTATTATTACCATTGAAAGCGATGATTGGATAAGTACTTAGTGGATCAAGATAGCTGCTCGATGATGTATCGGTGTCCGTTTCTCTCGATGATGGTTGATAAAAATGCCAGTTTTCATATCCGCTGTTTTGCAGTACTGCAATAATACTTTTGTTTGACAACGGCACAAACGACTGTAATTGCTCAAGAGCGTTTGCGGACAGCGGCATGAGTAACATTGTCATGGAAAGCAGAATCAGCCCAGCAATTCGTTTCACAGTATAAATGATGCTCCTTACCTCTGTTTTTTGTTTCTTCGCCATCAGATTGCGCCTCCTTTTTATTCTCTACTCGAACCTCAATCAGTATACTCCGAGGATTCTTGAATTTCCAAAGTTGATAGAATAGAGATAGCTTCTACTGGTATTTCATCTTGAATGGTATCATACGGGAGAATGTAATGGAACTGATAGCTATATCCATCATCTGTACGAATAAGAAATCCATATCCATATGTAGCTTGTTCTTTCGTATAAATAAGATATGTATGCTCACCAATCAAGACACCATCAGAAACAACAATGAACTTATTGCTTCTGTCATATAGTTTCTTTAGAAGATGGTTTTGATCTTTTTGAGTATGTAAAGAGCTTTGCACCAAAAACGAAGTTTTTGTTTTCTCATTAGTAAAAGTATATGTGAACGGATAGCGTTCAATTTCTGTTAGTTCAACAGGTTGATACTGATAATCTGCTGGAATGGTTAAGGCTAGAAACCCGCCATCAACCTCCAGATTTACAACATAGCCACCATCTGCATTCTCTGCGCCAATGCTATGATCGGCGAAGTCTTGGGGAATAGCATCTATTCCGGATTGTTCTTGGCCCAATGCAATTTCCAAGTTCAAAACAAGCAAGAACAGCACCATCAAGCAGCTGGCAAAACGAATCCTCTTCATAGAATGGTCTCCTTTTCATCGGGTGTTCGTAATGAGCATCTGAAAACAAAACGCGATGAGAGCCAATCCGGCGTCTCGAAGGGCATTGTCTCCAGTGTTTATTAAACGAAATACCAGACCGTTCTATTCCAAGTTTAGTTATTATTTACATTTTTCATAACATCCGTGCAAAGAATCCGATTGATCTTCATACAAATACACAGAATTCTGAATATCAGACTCCTTTATGCACACGGTCATTCTCTCTCCATCAGCAATGGTGAAGTTTGATCGATCTGGACAAAACACAAAATCGTTTTTATTTCAGAAATAGATGAACGTTTATCGAGCATGCAAGCGTCAATTTGTTAGTAGCTATGCTCCGGCTGGCAAACTCCGATAATAACCATTCTGCCGACCACTCAGTGAAAAGACTATGCACCAGGGTAGAGAATATAACGCATCTCAATAGTGCTACACCTTGCAGTGGTCATTTTTTCACGAATTATGTGCGCAATGTGTTATTATCTGCACTCCCATCAATCACCGTCTTGCTTTACACTATAGGTGGCAAAAGGAAAGGCTGGCCAGCACACCGAATGCCGAAATAATAAATGCTAAAGGAGAAATACAAGATGGCAACTTACAATGGTCAGGTAACTGGTGGCGGCCTTAAGAGCATAGCATGGAGACTGGAATATTCAAGCAGTCACCAGCAATTCTGCTATTGAGCAAGCGTGCAATTTTCCTCAAGCCCTTTTCCTGCAGGGCCTTCATGGAACGAAGCGACTTTTCAGCTTCCACACCCCATTTCTGTACAAACAAGGCCATGGTCTGCGGCCAGTCCAGTTCCTCCATTAGATGGTGCTGGATCACAAAGGCTTCATTTTCTGACAACGCCGCAAAGAACCCGTCAATCGTCATCAGTTCGCGCTGCAGCTCCATGACTCGCGCCGCCATTTCTGAAGGTATTTCTGCTTCCTTGCCATAATATTGTGCCTGACGTACCTTCAGCTCCATTTCTATCTCGCCGCGTTGCATAAAGAGCTTTCTAACGTCTTCTTGTGTATACATTAGTCGCCCTCCTCTTCGTCCGCTGCGTAGTGCTCAGTCCGGCATAAGCAGTTAGAGAGAAGGTGCTTTTTTATTTCTCGAACTTATCGGATATCTTCTCCTCCAGAACATCCAATCTGCTTTGGATGTTCTCAATGCCGCTTTGAATGTCATCGCTGAGCTTGTCAATAGTAGCCTGATACTGTGTTTCTCGTTCTTCATTCTGTTTCAGCATTCGAAAAAACAGGTAAATATACAGACCAGCCCAGATCCCCTGCTGGAGTGCGATTTCGATTATATTCTGCAAAGTAGCGTCCATCGCTGCAATAGCCTTCCTTTCTCCGGTATATCTGAGCAGGAACGGCAGCCTTCCTGCTCCTCTCATATCATAGTTCAAGTCGGCAATGAAAGGGAGTGCAAGAAACGGCGCTGACCATACGTTTTTCGTGCAATTTTGCCGCATTCATCGGTGACCGCCTCCTCAATAGCTTCGACAGAAACGCGGACTCCTTTTCACTTCTAATAGTGTTTTAGGCTTGGCTTTTACAGCGTATTTTGAATATTGCTTAAAAAATCTTCGCATAATCAATCTGTCAGCATTCACACCACGTTATAGCGGCGTTTATTTTCGCTGAGACACAAAGTAAAATTGAAATGAAGTCAATGCTATTGATGGTATTCAATGCTATAGAGGGAAAACGGCTGTCAGAAGGAGGACGTATGAGTTCGGAAATAGATTATCGTCGTATAGGTCGCCATTTTCGTGCTGCGCGACAACAACTGAACTTAAAACAGAAGGATGTTGCCGAATTGCTTGGCGTTTCGGTCAAGACATACAGCAACATGGAGCGAGGGGCGCAGGAACTGAGCCTGTACAGGATTATCCAGCTCTGTCAGCTACTCAAACTGAAACCGGGCTGTGTCCTGGATGACTGTAATGATGATCTGCTCACATTGGAAACGCTTCCTGAAACGGTTTGTGAAGCCAAGGCACAGTTGATGCTTTTGAGCAGCAAATGTTCAGACGAAACTGCGCAACTGCTAAACAGCATTGGCCAATTGATTTATACGGTTCTGGAATCCAAATGTCGAAAATAGAATCCCGGTTATTCATCTTCGGCAGTGAACACATCGATGCACCTAAGAGAACATGAGAACGAGGCATGTTAATGAATGATGTGAAGGTTGATTCCAATGACATCGAGGAAATGTACATTAAGTATTACACACCGCTAAAACGCTACTGCATGAAGCTGGTTTCGTATAATTCGCGCTATACTGTTATTGCCGAGGACTGCGTACAGGAGGCTTTCTACCGTGCGGTATGCCATGCTGAGGATTTTGCCTCCAGTCAGAACCAGTATGGATGGCTTGCCGCTTGTTGTTCACACTATATGCTGTCATACATTCGGAAAGCCAAGAGGCGTGAAGAAATCATAGGCAAACCCGTGAGTCTGGAAGCGTATGGGGATGTTCCGGATTTGATGGATAATGTATTGGCATGGATCGCCCATACAGAATGCATGGAAACAGTCGAAGAATTCATGGCTGAGTTGTCGCCGCTGGCGCAAAAGGTATTCCGTACATATTACGAAAAAGGTCTGTCCTTAAAAGACACGGCGCAGCAGGCCGGTCTTTCCGTCACTTCGGTGCGAGGTACGTTAGACAGAATCCGAATTAAGGGACGTCATTTTCATCCGATGATGCTTCTTTTTATTGGACAATATACTTTGCACTTGTTCAAGCACTATATGAACTGAAGGAAGTGATAAAGATGGGTGGACAAAAGAAAACCAGTATCATACAGATACTGGAGTTGATCGAATATGGGAGCATACCGCAGAACGAGGCGGTACACCGACTTGAAGCGCTCTTGCAAACCGAAATAGAACGGAAAGACAAAGCTGCTGATATGGAATTGGTAGAAGCATGTGAGGAGCTGCTCTGGCAGATCGGTACACAAGGACGGCTTAAGTTTGAGGATAAACGAAAAGAAAATCAGGCCGCATTGATGCGAAGATTAGAGCGGAAGCGGTGTCGGACTGCTGCTCTGCGCATGGGGACGCGTGCCGCGGCAGCATTTGCTGTGATTCTTGTACTTGCAGTTTTGGGGGATGGGATACTAAAGTGGGAATGGCTATCCGGGAACTCCACGGAGGATGAACAGCAGTACGCCATTCAAGGGCAGAGCATAGACCCCGGTCTTGTGGAGGAAGGTGTTGCCGCAGGCGATGATAACATTGCCGACAGGCTAATAACGACGGACTGGGAGTCTGTTGTAGCTTTTCTCGGAACGGAGCCGCTGCGTCCCGATCATCTGCCGGAAGGCTGGCGTGTCGGTCATTACCATGCGATACGATTTGACGATGAACAGATTCTTACCATTTCTTATATCAATGAAGCTGATCCGACTGCAACGATGAAGTTTCTTTGGGATCATTATTTCAGTGTAGAGGCGGCAAACCTGGCACTGGAACAGAATAAAGACGGCGAGTTGATGGAAATTGGCGGCATCCGGGTATACAGGAGTTCAAATATAGAGAAGAACCGATTCGTCTGGATTGATGGTATGACTGTCTGTTCGCTGACTACTACATGTGATGCAAAAGATGCAGAGGCGGTTATCTCTACATTTGGCAAACGGTAAAATAAAGCGAAGTACGAATGCGCTCTCGGTTAAAAAATGCTTGGTGGCCCAATCAGGTTCTTCGCTGCCGCTATTCTAAAATGATAATTTGCTTGTCATAAGAACTTTGTACAGGGTGCAGAGTTCTTTTTTAATGAGCTTCTTTTGCTGAAAAGTATGGGCTTTGACGGTAAACAAGTAAGCGTCAATTCCTTACTCTTGCGCTCTATCCGGCGAGTGCCGATAATAATTGTTCTGCCCGCTGCTCAGCAGAAAGACCAAGCAGCAGGGTAGAGGCTATAACGCAGTTTAATAGCGCCGCATCTTGCAGTGGTTATTTCTTCACGAATTATGTATGTATTGCGTCAGTATCTGCACTCCCACCAATTGGCATCTTGCTTTACACTATAGATGGCAAAAGGAAAGGCTGGCCAGCATACTGGATGCCGAAATAAAATGCTAAAGGAGAAATACTAGATGGCAACTATGTATATCTACAACATTCCGACAGATGAGACTGTCAACCTGAGAAAAACCGCTTCCAGCAGCGGAACAATTCTTGTTCGTGTACCCTATGGCAAGACCGTTCAGGCTTCCTATTACAATTCGACGTGGCATAGCGCGACCTATAACGGTTATTCCGGCTATATCATGTCCAAGTTCCTAAGCGAAACCGATCCTAATGGTGGCAATGGGAACACCGGTACTGGAACGGGTACACCGACAGCCGGTGTCGTTCAGGGTACACGCGTGAGAGTTCGTAAGGAGCCCAATACGACGTCTGAGATTCTCGCTCAGGTCAATACGGGTGACAAGGTTACGTATTATGCGGGTGAACACTACAGCGGGAGCGGATATACCTGGTATCGTTGTACGAGTAAGGAGTGGAACGGCAATGGCTATATCGCTATCAATTATGTGGTTAAGGATACCGATACTTCTGGGGATGGTAACTACACCATTGCAGCGACCGTTGATACTGTGAAGCATGGTGTTGGCGGTACCGTCAAGCTCCGTGTTGCAGCATCTCAGAGTTCCGATACGGTGACCAATATCCCTGACCGAGCTACAGTTTACGTGAAATCCATGTCTGGCGAATGGCTTGCTGCCAAATACAATAGCTACACTGGCTATATGATGGCTAAGTTTGTAGCAGGATCAGATGTTTATAATGGGTCCACTGGCAGCGGTGGGGGCACTGGTGTGAACACTGCGACATGGGAGCAGGTAAAGAACGGCAATGGCGTTTACAAAAAGGAATCTTCCGGTACTGCAGTATGTGACGGCGTGAAGACGCTTCAGCAGTATCTGAAAAATATCGGCTATGGGAGAAATAACTGCGGCAACATCGTAGTGGATGGTAATTTCGGTTCTGTTACCGAAACTGCGGTCAAGTACTTTCAAACAGAGTGTGAATTGACCTCTGATGGGATTGTTGGTTCCGCTACCGCGACGAAGTTAGAACAGGCGCAGAACGACAGTTACTTTACCAATTCTAACTACTACCCACTTAATCTATCCCTGTTCACTTACGACAGTTATCCGTATAATGAAATTAGCCTTGTGGCGCGTATTATTTGTGCAGAACATGGCTATGTGGGAACGGGACATAGTGATGGCCGTGTAGGTGTTGCTAAGGTGCTGAAAAATCGCAAGGATAAGGGTGGCGTAAAGCTATATGATAATAGCAAACCCCGTGACTTCAAGAATGTCATCTTTGGCGAAAATCAGTATACTACGGCGAAATCTGCGATGGCTTACCGTGTGAAGCGCGGCAGTAAAGCGTTTTCCGAAGCTGTTACCTACGCCACTGCGATTTGCAACGGTAACACACCATCTGGCGCGAGCTTGGTGACGAATCAGCTTTTCCAGAAAGGCTATTCTGCGGATAACGCAACCTATCAAGCTAAGCCAGGCTATTGTAGGTATCCGGCATCCGGCTCGCAGTACAGTTTCTTCTATAACTAAACGATTGGCCGTCGCGTTTGCGACGGCCTTTTTATACGAATACGATGCCTCAATTCATGTTAATCATCTCATCCATAATCTGTTCGCATGTAATTTCAGAAACCGTTTGAAGATATGCATCTTCGTATTTTTTTGATTTAGTCAGAGTTAAATCCGCGCCTTGCTGATATGTATAAACATCAATCTGTGTATAGAGAAGAAGTTCAGGAGATTCTGTTGAGTCCGTGACTGTAACATCCGTGATACTTACTTGCTTACGGACTGCCAGCATTCCGTTTTCGGGGAGGGTTCCATTGACAATGGGATCAGCTACAGATTGCACATGAACGTGATAGTCGCTTCGATCAGCCATAACACCGTTCATCAGATAAGAGAAACTGTACTTTCTGCTCATCAAATTGTACCAACGAGCAGATTGGTTCCAACCTGATCTTGTTTCACCAACCAGCCATAACGTTTCATGATTTGCATCTGTCACGACTTGAGGATTATCAAAGGAAAGCAGAACATCAATGAGGCTATAGTTTTTACCATCACCAATAAAAAGGAAAGTTAGATTATCGCTCATGTCTTCGAAATCAGCAAACGTATAAGTTAAAGTGACAGCTTCACTGAACGGCCATTGACCTTTGGGCAAAGGATACTGCGTACAGGCGCGATTGTTCTTGCATTGATAGATGTAGTCACAATCACCAACGGAGAGCGGAAGTGTAAGTGCAAGAGAGAGAGTCCCTATTTCGTCACCACTCTTACATTTGTCAATCTGCGCCATCAGCTCATACGGATTCAGAATGATAGGATCAAAGGGAGCGGTTTCTTGAAAAGAATTCACGCTGCAAGGCATTGGCTCATAATCGGCAACGAACTCATCGAGCCCCATCACCCCATTCGTTTCAGCACTGGCAGCAACCATGCTCACGAGGATGAGGAACCCAACGAAGGGGAGCAGCACATTGAAGCGTTTTTTTGTGGGTTTCTTTTTCATGGGTATTAGCGATCCTTTCTACGTTATGGTTGGATGAGATACGGTTTGTTTGAGCGGGCAACCCTCGCGTTCCTCAGGAATATAAGACCGTCGCCGCTTTTGAATCTTAGAAGTTTGCTGCGATTTATTCTAAATTTCACTCTCCTCTAAGGTTCTTCAGTTTCAGCAGTTCTGATACCTATGAATAAAACGATAGTAGTTCACTATTTCTTCCCTTTAGTTTCCTAAAATGACATTAAGCCGTAGAGACCCTAAAATTTTTCGAAACAACCACGTTGCGCATGTAGACGATTTAATTCGAGATGACCCAATAAAACTCCTTGTTTAGTCAACCATATTCTGAGAACCTCCATGGTTTGCCTGCCGAGCTTTTTCTGAACTTAGTATAACGAGTTTAATTTGGAAACTGGAATAATCCTGGTTATACCGAGTTTTTTGTTATACCGAGATTGAGGGGAAAGACCGCATAACGCAGGGTTTTAGACCACAAAAACTCGGTATAACGAGGATTGTACCGAATTCGGTACAATACCTGCAAGCAATGTTTGTGGACCCCCACAAACGGTTTTGCTTGTTGGTGGCAGTGCCCCCAATCCCCTTTGAACGCATGATGAATCATGCGGCTGCGCGTTCGGTGAACGCTTTAGAGCAGGAGCAGCTCAACGCTGCGCCTGCTCTTTTTCCGTGTTGCCGGTTCGATTCTTGCCCCCTAAAATGCGATCCACGTTCGCCTTGGCTTTGAGCAATTCCCGCATCTCATCACGCGCTTGTCGGTACGCAGCGTAGTCCCTTTTCTTCTGTACCAGCAGCTCTGCGTATTCGTTTTGCAGCTTTTTGATTGTAGGCAGCTTTTGCATGCCCTGTTCATCGAACGCTTTTTTCGCCGCTTTGTGGAGCAGAATATCCGGTTCATGCTCTGCAAGATACTTCTTGGAATACCCTGCCTTGCGGTAGGCGGCATATACATCCTTGGTTTTGACGTAGTTGATGATGTGCGTTTTCATCACGGCAATTTCGGCCATGCGTTTTTCCGCCGCCTGTATTCGGGCCGCAAGATCGTTGTATTTCGCTGTTGCGGATTCTGCCTTGGAAACCAAATTGCTGTACTGAAGGAGACCGTGTTCCGTCAGGTAATTCATCGTCTGCGCCATCTGCTTGAGGTTAAATATACTGGCCCAGCGCGCATAGCCAACGCCCTTCCCCTCGCACAATTTGCTTTGAATATCAATGAGCAGATTCAGCTTTTCAGGGGCAGGCGCGTGTACCTGTTTGCGCGGGCAATGCTGCTTCCTGCCCGCAAGAATGGCCAGCAGATCGTCCTTCGCATAGCCTTCGCCCAGCGTATCCAGACGGATGAATCGTTTCTGATCGGCATTGCGAAAGGCGGGATTTTTGCCTTGTTTGACCTCATAGCCTGCGTCATGCAGCAGCATGAGCAGCGCATCAAAGTCTGCGGGTTTCTGTTCAAGCGCATGGTCAATCGCCATGCACAGCCGTTCACGATGCGTCGGCGGTTTCTGGTCGCCCAGCCATTGATCGTAGCTTTTGCCGTGCCTTTGCGGATGCTCCACAATGGAGTATCCGTTTTCAATGCAGATGGTATCGTTCAGCCGACGAATGGCCTTGCTGCTGCCCCAGAAGTTGCAGAATTTGCGGTTGCAGTCCAGCGAAACGGAGTTCCAAATGATGTGATTATGGACGTGTTTTTTATCAATATGGGTACATACAATATAGGCATGATCGCCTTTGGTAAAACGCTGCGCCAACTCCTGTCCCAAACGATTGGCTTCCTCCGGCGTAATCTCTTCCGGTAGAAAGGACTGGCGGAGTTGATACGCAATGACGTCCCGTTTCTGTGTTCTGCCGGTAAGTGCATGGTATTCCTGCTTGGATAGCAGGAACTCGGCATCAACGGTTTCGGGATCACAAGCATAGGAAGATACCAGCACTCCGCCATCGGTTTTATCCGGATTCTTGGCATAATCCGTCCGCGCTTTCAGACACTGCGCGATGGTCTTTCCCTTGTTGACGTGCATGGGGATGATGCGCGTTGTGGCCATAAAGCACCTCCTGTTTTGCGACTGAAGTGTTTGAAATCAAAGAAAAAACGGTGCGACATTTACGCCGCACCGTATCACGAATGGTCTTAACAGAATACGAATCGCCACAGCCTGCCGCGCAGGTTGTCGAGGCCACACCACAGCCATTCGGCAGCCTTGGGCAGCCCGTAGGGACTTACGAGAAAAGCCAGCAACAGAACCATGCCGCCGTTCTTGGCATCGCCCGTTATGAACACCAACAGCGCAAACGTCCCCAGCAGGGAGGACGCAATCGCCAGCAGACGGGTAGATACAGCCATCATCAGTGCCAGTACGAATACAATGCCCGTCATGGCCAATACGATGGGCGCGAGGATGATTTTCACGGGCAGTTTGAGCAGTTTCATTTTCTTTCCTCCTCTCAGGGGTTCCAACTATGTCATACCGCATCCGGGTGAAGTTTGCAAGGATACAGCATAAGCCAAGCTATTTGATGGCGGCAAAGCGGGACAGCAGTTCCCGCATTTCCTCCCAAAGCTGCTTTTGCTGCGCCTGCACCTCGGACATATCCACTTCGTAGATACGCCCGGTCTCATTCATGCGGCGGGCGATCTGATTTATGTTGCTGCTCATGCGCCGCAGCAGCGTTACCATTTCCTTGAGTTCGGGTACATCCAGTTTGAGTACATAACCGTCAATGGCCATCTTGCGCAGATAGGTCTCCCGATTGGTTGTGCCAAGCAGCTTCATTTTTTCCGCGACAAGCTGCAACTCCTGTTGGGTAAAGCGCAGCTTGATGCCGATGGGACGCGACCGATTCTTCTGGCTCATCGTTCCTCCTCATAGGCGCTTCTGTGCGGTGCGCTTCCCGCCTTGCACGGTACATTCAGCGCGCTGTGTACAGACGGTCTGTCCGTATGTTCTGTGGATTTTTCTTGTTCGGATGACGAGTGATTCTCCATATTCAGGCTGGCGTCCAGTTCGGCCAGGCGAGCACTTTTCTGCTTCAGCTCGTCTGCCTGCGGGAACGGTTTGGCTACTTCCGCCTTGGCAGCTTCCATCTGATTATGCAGATTTTCAAGCTGGGCATGAGCACTGTCCAAACGCGAGGGAATGCTGTTCAGCGCATTTTCGATGCGGGTCAAATTGCCCCTCGCATCCGTACCCAGTTCTACGCGGTGAGACATTTCACCCCGCAAAGTGAGGATATACTGGCTTCCAAACGGTTCAAAATCAAGCTGCATGGCAAAGCCGCGATAGCTGCCCAGCGGCATGGTTTTGTCCGCTACGGCATCCCTGCAGGCACTTAGAATGGTTTCACCGGCCTTCTCCCTGTCCGTAAAGAACTTGCCGCGAAGCTCCATGCCGATGAAGTCTTTTTCCGGCAGCGGGTGTGCCGCAAGCGTTTGAATATCCTGCCGGAATCCGCTGATGAATCCGTTGTACTTTTCGATTTCCTGCGGAAAGTATCGAAGCAGTTGATCTTCCAGACGGTACTGCTTGCTTTGATGGTCAGCTTTCATCAGCTTTAGGCGGGCAACATCTACATCCAAATCCATCTTTTCCTTGATGCGAACGTCGCCTGCGCACAGCGCCTTAATCTCTGCATATGAGAGCGCCGTTTCGTCCACATCTTCGCAGGAGCGAACGGGTGATTTAGAGGTCATGATTTGGCTGATGAAACGCTGCTTGTTCTCCACCGTCTGCCAAAGGTAGGCGTCAAATGTCGATTCGGTGACATAGCGGTAAATATGCACATCCTTATTCTGATTTCCCTGCCGGACGATACGTCCCGCTCGCTGTTCCAGATCGCCCGGCCGCCAGGGACAGTCCAGATCATGCAGGGCAATCAGGCGATCCTGACAATTCGTGCCTGCGCCCATTTTTGCCGTGCTACCCATGAGAACGCGCACCTGTCCTGAGCGCACTTTGGCAAACAACTCCTTCTTTTTCACCTCCGTATCCGCCGAGTGAATGAACGCAATTTCTTCTTTGGGGATGCCCATCCCGATGAGTTTGCCGCGAATATCGTCATAGACATTGAACTCCACTGCGTCCTGTCCTTTCGCTCCTTTGGGCGTGGAAATGTCGCAGAATACTAACTGTGTCAGGCGTTCTGCCTGTCCGTCCTGCCAGATGCGGTGGATGTTGTTCACGCAGGCGTTGACCTTGCTGGCCGGGTCATCGGGCAGCAGCGGATTGATGAGCCGCTGATCTAGTCCCAGTTTGCGCCCATCGCTGGTTATCATCAGCATGTTGTCCTGAGATGCGTCAATCGTTCCGCTGTGTACGGCAGCGGCGCGTTCGGAGAGCGCCTGCACCATTGCCTTCTGCTGTTCGGTGGGCTTGACCACCACTGTTTCGTAGTGTGCTTCGGGCGTGGGCAAATGCAGTTGATCGGCGGTCTTGATGTCCGCGACCTCCTTAAAGAGCGTCATCAATTCAGGCAGATTAAAGAACTTGGCGAACCTTGTTCTTGCGCGATAGCCAGTTCCTTCGGGCGCAAGCTCGATGGCCGTCGTGGTTTCACCGAAGGTAGAAGCCCAGCAGTCAAAGTGCGTCATATGATTGCGCTTCAGCGCGTCGTACTGCAAATAGCGCTGCATGGTGTACAGCTCCGTCATACTGTTGGAAACAGGCGTACCCGTGGCAAACACAACGCCGCGCCCGCCCGTTAATTCATCCATGTAGCGGCACTTGGCGAACATGTCGCTGGACTTCTGGGCGTCGCTGGTGGACAGGCCGGCTACATTTCGCATCTTTGTCGCAAGGAACAGGTTCTTGTGGGAATGGGCTTCGTCCACATACAGGCGATCCACACCCAATTGCTCAAACGTGACCACATCGTCCTTCTTTTCTTCGGCTTGGAGCTTTTGCAGGCGGGCTTCCAACTGCTTGCGGGAACGCTCCAGTTGCTTGATGGAGAATTGCTCGCCGTGATTGCGTTTCAGCTCCCCGATACCGTCTAAAACGCTGTCAATCTGATCGCGCAAAATCCGTTCCTGACGTTCTGCGGAAATGGGAATCCGCTCAAACTGACTGTGACCGATGATAATGGCGTCGTAGTCGCCTGTGGCGATTCTGGCGCAGAATTTCTTGCGGTTGTGCTTCTCAAAGTCCTTTTTGGTGGTGACAAGAATCTGGGCAGAGGGGTAAAGCCGCAGAAATTCAGAAGCCCACTGTTCGGTTAAATGGTTTGGCACGACGAACATGCTTTTTTGACACAGCCCCAATCGCTTGCTCTCCATCGCAGCGGCGACCATCTCAAAGGTCTTGCCTGCGCCCACCTGATGTGCAAGCAACGTATTGCCGCCATAGAGAATGTGCGCCACGGCGTTTCGCTGATGCTCCCGCAGGGAGATCTCCGGGTTCATGCCCACAAAGGTGATGTGCTGTCCATCGTATTCACGGGGACGGATGGCGTTAAACTGCTCGTTGTACTGGCTGACCAGCGTTTGCCGCCGTACTGCGTCCTTCCAAACCCACTCCCCAAAAGCATCCTTGATGGCCTGCTGCTTTTGCTGCGCCAGCGTGGTTTCCTTTTGGTTGAGCACACGGCGCTCCTTGCCGTCTGCATCCTGCACGGTATCATAGATGCGCACATCCCGCAGATTCAGGGTATCTTCCAGAATTCGATAGGCGCTGGCCCTCTGGGTGCCGTAGGTGACATAGGCAGCGACATTGCTGGAGGCAACCGCACTCTTGCCCGTGACATTCCATTCTGCGGTGTAGGGTGAGAAGTTCACAGAAATCGCCCTGCGCATGTAAACGGGCGTATCCAGCAGCTCGTACATGAAATCCTGAACATAGTCTTTGCTGATCCACGTTGCGCCCAGTCGTACATCAATTTCAGACGCTTCCAAATCCTTGGGTTGTGCTGCTTCCAATGCGGTAACATTGGGAGAAAAGGCGGGATTGCTTTTGGCGGCGAGCTTGGCTTCCCGCAGCTTCTGCCGTACATTGCCGGACAGGTATTCGTCTGCGGTCACATACTGCGCCGCGGTTCCGGGCAAACGAAAGATCACGCCGGAGAGATCGCTTGCAAGGGCTTCTTCGTCTTTACCCGTCAGTTGCGCCATGTACGGCAGATCTACCCGCGCATGTTCCGAAATGGAAACCGCCAGTGCTTCGGAAGCCGTGTCCACATGGTCAATGGTGCGCTGCTGCCGAATGGTACGCTTGGTGAAGATGTCGGCCTTTCGCTTGAGCTTCTGTTCGTCATCCAGCACTTCCAACGAGCAGAGCAGATAATAGGAAGAATCATCAGAGAACGCCAGCCGATTCGCCCGGTCGTTGATCAGTCCATACTTGGCGGTATAAGCGTCGTAAAGCGTATTCAGTTCCGCCTGTCTTGCCTGTATGGCATCATCGCCGTATTCGTTTAGCTGTTCATCGATCAGGGCATGCACACAGTCTCTTAAGGCGACCAGCCCCTTGACGCGCTCCTTGGCGGTGGCGTTCAGGTCGGGTCGAGCCATGCGGCTGTTCTCCCGGTAGTAGACCTCTCCGTCCACAACGGCATAGGAGTAGTTCTTCACATTCAGGTCGGCGGGGATGGATGTGTCGATGGCCTCGCCTTCGCTCAGCTCCGGCAGTTCCGCTTCCTGATAAGTGCCGCCAATGTGCTGCACCGCTTCATGCAGTTGGTCAGCCAGATTAGCCCCTTCGATGGGCAGTACCGTAAAGTCCTGATGCCCGTATTGCGTATGCGCAGCGGATTGTTCGCCCAAGACCATCTCCGGGTGGTCAACGAAGTAGCTGTTGATGGCAAAACCGTCTGCATTTTTGCTCAGGTGTACCCAATCCGGTTCAATCTCTATGGGGCGGTCACGCTTTTGCAGGAAGATGATGTCCGATACAACCTCTGTGCCAGCATTGGCCTTGAAGGCATTGTTGGGCAGGCGGATTGCGCCCAACAGTTCCGCGCGCTGCGCAAGATAGCGGCGCACATCCGGCGATTGCTGATCCATGGTGTAGCGCGAGGTGACAAAGGCCACCACGCCGCCCGGACGCACCTGATCCAGCGCCTTGGCAAAAAAGTAGTTGTGAATAGAAAAACCGAGCTTGTTGTAAGCCCGGTCGTTGACTTGATAGTTGCCAAAGGGTACATTGCCGATGGCCAGATCGAAGAAGTCCTTCCTGTCCGTCGTTTCAAAACCTGCCACGGTGATATGCGCCTTGGGATAAAGCTGTTTGGCGATTCGGCCCGTGATGCTGTCCAGTTCCACACCGTACAGGCGGCTGTCCTGCATCGACTCCGGCAGCATGCCGAAGAAGTTGCCCACGCCCATCGAAGGTTCAAGGATGTTCCCCGTGGTGAAGCCCATATTGGCTACGGCTTCGTAGATGGCACGGATTACCGTAGGACTGGTGTAGTGTGCGTTGAGTGTAGATGCGCGGGCTGCTTCATACTCATCCTGAGAAAGAACAGAGCGCAGCGCCTGAAACTCGTCCGTCCATGCCGCGTTGTTCGCGTCAAAGGCTTCCGGCAAGCCGCCCCAGCCCACATAGCGGGACAGCGTTTCCTGTTCATCGGGCGTGGCCTGCCGCTTTTCCTGTTCCAGCGCCATCAGCAGACGGATAGCGTCCATGTTCATGCGGTACTTGGCTTTTGCACCGCCTTCGCCCAGATGCTCGTCCGTAATTCGGTAGTTTGCCGCAGGCTCAGCAGTTGGTGCTATACGGCTTATTTCTTCAGAGATGGTTGTTTCTTCCGAAATGGTCAGCCTTTTCGTCTGTTCCTGCGCTTTTGAATCCGGATAGTCTCCGAAAACTCGCAGGTATTTCCTTTCGCTTAGATCATAGACCGCCGAACCGTCATATCTGAATCCGTCTGCTTCCATCGTGCCGTTCACATAGCCCTGCGCAGCTTTCTCCGCTTCTTCCAGCGTGGGATAGTCCAGCTTATCATCAAAGCCATTTTCAAAGTGATGATAGGCGACCACAAGATACGGCTTTGCGACCCGAACCTCAGTGCTTTCGGTGCCTGCCGGGGCTTCGGCTATTTCAGGCACAGGCAGGGATACATCCTCCGGTTCATCCATTGCCTCTGTGATGTCCGCCTCCTGATGCGCGGCCTTGCTTTCCTGCCGCTGCATCTTTTCCTGCTCCGTCAGATAGCGGTCCTTGCGTATGAGTTCTCCAATTCGCTTCGCAACGGCAGTCCAGCTTAACTGTATATCGGGGCATCCCTTTTTTTGCAGCTTCATGCCTTTGCCGTCGTAGCCAATCCAGCTTCCATTGCTTCCGGAAAGCGCATGGGAGCGTCCGCCTATTCCGTATTCGTTTTTGAGAAAGTCCGCCTGTTCTTTGGGCGTATGCGGCTGCGTAAAGAGAGTAGAAATACGGTTCTTTCCGCCTTCGACGCTGCTGCCTCTGCCCAAAGCGACGTCCACTTCATCTTGGGTGATGAACTCGTTTACCCACGGAATATCGGTCATTTGCGTGGCATATTCCCGCCGGGGCAGGGATAGATCGTTCAAACGATCCCGCAATTCAGCAGGGCGATGATTGTGGAAGCGCAACAGCGTTCTGTCTGCCCTGTATGCGGCTACAAGCTGCCGCATTTCATCCGCAAGGGCAGCGACATACTGAGAATCAGCCAGCCGGGAAGCGAGATATTCCGTATCTTGCGGAAAACCGCCTGTGGCTCTTGTAACGCTGGACAAGAAGCCCTGTTCATGGGTCTCGGCAGCAAAATCTTGCTTGAGATACCATATACTTTCAGCAAGCCGCTTCCGTTCATAACCGGGTGCTTCCGCCAGTTCCACGTTTGTGGCATAGTCACCATTGCTCAATAGTTCCTGAATACGGCCGGCAGCATCCTGCCAAGAAAGAACCTGTGCATGGCGGGCATAGCGTGCAGAATCATCCGACGCCAAGTGAATGCCATCCTCTGCGTAAGCTGTGTCCCGTATAGTCGCGGGGATACGCCATATGAAAGCGGTAGTACAGATCGTCCAGAATCGCCGCAGGCTCTTGCTCCGGATTGTCCAGCCCATCGGTATAAACAAGAATATAGCGATGGTGTTCCACCGCCTGTTTGTCCTTGCGTAACTGCTCCAACGGGGCAAAGAGGAAATGCCTGTTTTCTTCTATTTCGCGCAGTTGATAGATCGCGTATGCGTCTGTCGGACTATTTAGGAAAGCTCTTTCCAGCCCGTAGCTTTGTACTTGCTGCTGAAGGTCGATTTGCGCAAGACGTTCTTCTTCCGTCAATCGTTCGGGATAGGCAGAAAGCTCAAATTCCCGGAGAGAACAATGCTCGTCCTTGAATCTCAAGCGGCGTCTGATGTCGATATATCCCTGTTCGGGCAACGGAATCGGCTGCGCAGTGATGATTGTTCCTGCATGATTGACCACCACATGCTTTTCCAGTGTCACAGGGCGGGTGAAGTCGTAATCCGACCCGCGCAGGTCATAGGCATACAGCCCCTGCGGAAGGGTACTGCGATGAATCCGTTCTTCCACATACAGTGCTTTCTTGCCTAAAAGGGTCACTTGTTCGCAGCGTTTAGGAAAATTCGTTATGTGTTCCATATTCAGTCCTCCTCAAAAGAAAAGCACCCCCGCATGGTTGATGGAAAACCATGCAGGGGGTGCAGCGGTACTCAACGATGGCTAAACTCCAGAGAAAAGCGCACGCCTTTGCTACTGTCCATGATGATCGTGGCATCATATTGCTTTCCTGTTTTTTGAGAGCGCAGGTTCTTCATGTGAACCCGCCCATCACGAAGCAGCGCCGAGATCATCCGCGCATCAAGTTTAATTCCTCTGGCGGCAAAGAATGAATGGTCCTTCCAAATTCCGAACCGGCAGGCATGACTGCTGCAAAAGAATCCCTTGGGCGTTTCCGTGACAGCCATCCCGCACAGAGGACACGCCCCGACGCTCACCCGCTCGGAAGGAAAGAGCGCCGGCGCGCCCTTCACAGGTTTTGCCGTTTTCAGCAAATGCACAATCATCTCCTGAATATCCTGAAGAAACTCTTCGGGATCGGCTTCGCCGCGCTCGATCTGCTTCAGGCGCTGCTCCCACTCGGCAGTCAGCAAAGGAGATTGCAGCATTTCCGGAAGAATGGTGATCAGCGCTTGCCCCTTCGTCGTGGGCAGCAGATGCTTCGTTCGCTTATCGCCTTTGCGCTCTGCAAAGCCCGTTTGGATCAGCTTTTCAAGGATGCCTGCGCGGGTGGCAGGGGTTCCGAGTCCCTTGTGTTCAGCGTCATCCGGTGCGTCCTTTGCGCCTGCGGCTTCCATGGCGGAGAGCAGGCTATCCTCGGTGTGGTGCTTGGGCGGTGTTGTTTTTCCTTCCTTCAGCTTGGTCATAACGGGCGAAAGCGTCTGGCCGACCGCCAGCGCAGGAATGGGATAGTCCTTTTCCACTTGTTCTTGGTTGATTCTTCCGCCCATGCTGCCGCTGAACGTGGCTTCGGGAATCTTCCAGCCCATCTGCACAACAGTTTTGCCTTTCCCGGTAAACGTGACGTTTTCACATTCCAGCGTGGCGGTCGTTTCATCGTACACATAATCATCGCCCACGGCACAGAGCAGCCTGACAGCAACCAAAGTGAGAATATCGCGTTCGCCTGCCGGGAGTGCCATGAGGTCGGAGTGGGGCATGGACTTCGTGGGAAGGAGTGCATGATGATCTGTCACCTTGCTATCGTTGATGACCCGTTCGGCGTTCATCGCCAGATTCAGCCCCGCAGTGAAGGGAAACGCACCCGAAACCGCTTGAACGAGATTGGGAAGCGATACTGCCATATCGCCGGTCAGAAAACGGCTGTCCGTGCGTGGGTAGGTCAGCAGACGCTTTTCGTACAATGCCTGCGCATAATCCAGCGTCTGCTGGGCTGTATAGCCAAAGAGACGGTTGGCTTCACGCTGCAGGGAGGTCAGATCGTACAGCGCGGGCGGCTTTTCTGTTTTTCGCTTCTTATCGATGTTCTTTACGACAGCGGTTTTCAGATTGCATTGCTGTGCAATGCGCTCTGCATCGGCTTTCTCCTTCATACGTGGAGTAGTGGCCAATAGACTGCAGCTCATTTGCACCGTGTAAAACGGTTCAGACTGGAAGAACGCAATCTCCGCCTCTCGCTGCACGATGAGTGCCAGCGTAGGTGACATGACGCGCCCTACATTCAGGGTTGTACCATAGAGCAACGAAAAAAGGCGGGTGGCGTTGATGCCCACCAGCCAGTCGGCCTGTGCGCGGCAGAGCGCTGCGCGGTACAGGTTGTCGTAATCGCGTCCATCACGAAGGGCGCGGAAGCCTTCATGGATAGCGCTTTCCTCAAGGGACGAAATCCAGAGCCGCTTGACGGGCTTTTGACAGCCAGCCTTTTCATAGACCAGCCTGAAAATCAGTTCGCCTTCGCGGCCTGCATCGGTTGCGCATACCACCGTGTCCACGGTCGGGTCGTGCATCAGGCGTTTCAGCACCTCAAACTGCTTGCGTGTGCTGTCGCAGACCATGGTTGCCCAAGGATTGGGCAGGAGGGGCAAGTCCTCCCAGCGCCATTTGGCATAGCGGGCATCGTACAAATGGGGATGCGCCAGCTCCACCAAATGTCCCAGACACCAGCTAATGATGCAGTCTGCACCAAGCATGTAGCCGCCTTTCGTTTCAGTGACACCCAGGGCGGCGGCAATGCTCTGAGCCACGCTGGGCTTTTCGGTGATGATGAGGGTATGTGTGTTCAATTCGTTCTCTCCTTCAGACGGATGCCTGTCCGCATGATACAGACAGGCATCCAATGTACTTTAGTTGGTTACAAACTGTTACCGACTCAGGAATCGGATTCTGTTTCTTCCTCGTCTTCCTCAAATTCATAATCATCCTCGTCCAATTCGCGTCTGCCAGCCGTGCCGTCCTTACGCTGCTTGATAAACCAGAAGCCTGCGCCGCCCATCGCAACTAACCCAATGACCAGCAGCAAAGCGGAAGTCATGTTTTTCGGATCGTCATCCGCGATAGGGATGGGCGTAGCCTGCGGAGCGGTTGTCGGTTCAGGCGTAACATACACAATCTGCGGCGTGGGCGTAGGAACAGGACGATCATCCCCAATGACCGAGAGCAGGTCGTAATCGTCCACGAGGTTCAGAAAATAGGTTTCGTAGATGTCATTGTCCGCATCAATCGGCTTGTCGTAGTCGATGACCATGTAGTAAGTCTCGCCGGACTTACTCTGCACGGTAATAAACTGTTTGTTGGTAGATGCAGAGTAGAGCATGTCCATGGTCTGCATATTGCCTTCCTGACGATACGGCTGACCGGGACCAAGCGGAACATAGACCGTTTCCGGAGCGGACGTTGGCGCAATATAAGGAATGGCGGTCGGAATGGACGTAGGCACGGGCGTCTGAACAAGAAGGATGGTGGGAATGGGCGTAGATGTGACAGTCGGCGCTGTGGTTGCACTGCTTTGCCCGCCGCCGGACGGCTTCTTGGTGGGCTTGGCCGTGGCCTGCGGTTTTTTCGTCGGCTTCGGTTTATCGGTGGGCTTGGGCGTGGGCGCTGTGTAGTAGGGGTTATCCAGTGTAACAGGTTTGGAGAAGTTCCCTGCGTAATCGTAGGCGCGAACGGCCAACTGTTTGTAAGCAAGAAGCGGTTCTTCCATCAGAATATCCAGCTTGCCGTCAATCAGCGTAGTAAACAGCAGACTGTTCACCTGAATCCCCGCAACGCCCGAAAGATCATCCGCAGCTTCTACATGAAGCAGCAGTTCACGAAAGCCCGCGGTGACTTCCGGGGCAATTCTGTCAAACAGACGAATGTCCTCAACCGTGTCGAAGTATGCATCGTCTGAGGCAAACAGGCGCACCGTCATTTTTGCGTTTTGCGTCATGGAAATGTCCGTGTAGTCGTAATCGTCGTAACGGTAGATGTTCTCCCTGACTTCAGTCCATTCGCCGTTATCCAGCCTGTACAGAAGCCGTTCCCAGCGGCTATCGTCCTTGGGCGTAATCTTGATACGCACATTGGCACTTGGGGCATTGCGCCACCCGCTGGGCGTTTGAATCTTTACATCAAACAGTTCCTTCGGATTGACCACAGGTTCTTCCGTGGGCGCTGCGGTCGGCTCAGTAGTAGGCGCTTCCGTAGGCTGCTGTGTTGGCTCGGTTGTTGGTTCTTCCGTGGGTTGCTGCGTCGGTTCGGTGGTTGGTTCTTCCGTAGGCTGCTGTGTCGGCTCGGTGGTTGGTTCTTCCGTAGGCTGCTGTGTCGGTTCCGTGGTGGATTCTTCGGTAGGCTTCTGCGTGGGTTCTGAGGTGGGTTCTTCGGTAGGCTTCTGCGTGGGCTCTGTGGTGGGTTCCGTAGTCGGGTTGCCTGTTTCGGGCAATTCTTCTTCCGTTTCTTCCTCCAAGCCCATGAAGTAGATCGGATCATCCAGAATCACCGTACCCTCGACTTCATCCAGCCAGTAGGTAGTATCGTCATCATCTATCACCGGCAGTTCCTCGCCGTATGCCACTCCTGCCAAAGACAGAAGCATCGTCAGCACGCTCACAAGTGCCCAGCCCTTAATCATGGCTTTCATACGTCATGTCCTCCTCATTCGCTTCGCGGTTCTCATTCATAGGAAAAGGGACTTCGCCTTTGCGAAGCCCCTCCATTACGCGCTGAAGATTTTCAAGCGTCACGGGATAGCTCCTGATCAGCGCGACGATTTCCGTGTTTTCCTCCTCGGTAATGACCTTGGCAAGCGCTTCGTTGCGCGCCTGAATTTTTGCAATCTGTGCCAGATTGTGTTCATACTCCTGCTTGTGCAGCGCAAGGTTGGAGCGGTTCGAACTTCGGGGTTTTCGCATGGTCAATCATCCTTTCTCAATGCTCATACAAGCGGCCATACCCCAGAAAATGCTGCTGCCAATAACTATCGGTCAGGTCTGCATAAGAACAGGGGTTTCCGCAATGCACCATCATGTTGTTGCCTACATACAATCCGCAATGGGTTACGCCGTCGTTGCCGTCCGCATCTTCGCCCAGTGTGCCGGTAAAGAAGATGACATCGCCGGGTTTCGCCTCGCCGGGGCTGATGTGCCGGCTTCTGCCATACAGCCCTGTCGCGCCCATGTGGCCGATGCTGTCCACACCTGTTTCGGTGAACAACCATGAGACGAAACCCGAACAGTCAAACGATGTGTCGGGGGTGTAGCCGCCCCACACATAGGGATAGCCCAATCGCTTATTCGCTTCTTCCACCAGCTTCGCAAACTGCGGGTCGGCGTCCAGCAATTCCTGCGGCACATCATACCTGAGCGGGTCTTTGAGCTTTGACGCATAGGGATTTCCTGCAAACAGGTCGGGCATGTTGCCCAGCGTGGACATGTACAGGGCGTATAAGCCCATCTTTTCGCGGCTCATGATGTACACAGGCGCATGGGACAGGTTCTTGTTTTTGAGCGTAACGGTGCAGATGGAATAGGGATAAGGGACTTCTTCTTCGTAGGTATAAGTTTCCGTCCGCGTTTCGCCGTTTACAGGATCGGTGACGATGCGCGTGCCCTCCCGCCGTTCGGTACGATAACGGGTTTCCGTCGCAATGGTTTCCGTTTTCTCATACTGCCAGCGAAAGAGCATTTCCAATGTTCCATACACATCGTCAATCGTCCATTGTTCACCGCCGTGATACGCAGAAATGATGGCAATCAGCGCATAGGGGTCGTGCCAGATATCCTGCGCTTGAACGACATACTCGTCATGACCGGAGTGGCGGCTTTCATAATGCGCCATCTCATCCTGCAGTTCCCTTTCCATCTGCTGATAAGCGCGTTCAACCGCTTTGATGTCCGCTTCTTCCGCAGGGTACGTTCCCATCACAAAGGCTTGCATCCCTGCTTCCAGAAGCGGAGCGCATGAGGACATGGCGTTGAGAAGAAAGCCCAGCATAGCAACCAATGCAAGCACGAGATAAACGTGCTTCTTCTTGCCCGCAAAGGGCTTGAGTCTTCTTCTGACCGCTTTGCTTGCAGCATTGCCCGAAAGCGAAGCGCTGTGTCCCGCCTTGGCAGCGATATACTCGCGTTTGATACGCTGACGCTGATAAAGGCGGGACAGCGGATTGCTGCTTCCTGTCTGCGATGCTTCCTGCTTCTTTTGCAGAAAATCCACGTTGGCGCGATCCAAACGCTTTTCTGCTTTTTCAAGCTGATGCCGGTCATGCCTGAGCTTGCTGCGGCGCACATGGCTGACGGTACGAAACGCCTTTTCGCCGCCTTGCTCGGTGGCATGCGCGGCCTGAAGCCCGGTATTGTCCTCCTCATGCTTGCTGATCTCCCGATGCAGTTCCCTCCGAATGGCTGCGCCTGCTGTTTGGCAGATAACGCCGTGCTTGGGGGATGTGGTGGACGGAGAGGGTTCAGCCTCAAAGTGCAGCCGATGAACCAGCGGCTTACCGGGCGCATCGCCTGCTTTGTAAACGCTGCGGTCCGCTTTTTCAGCGGGTGTGCCGCGTACATCGTCGGGTGTCAGGCGGTGCTTGGTCTGCTCCTTTCGCAGTCGGGCTTTCATAGCGTCCCGCTTATCTGACGCACGCTCTGCCTTGGCAATGGGCTTTTCCGGCTCCACATTGCTTCGTTCTTCTTCGGTGAATCTCAGTCGGGGGACGGGCTTTCTCTTGGAATCTTTCATGAATCTACCCCTTCACGAAACTTCTCTTTTGCTTCGGGGTGCGCGGCAAACCACCTTTGAAAATCCCGCTCCATTTGTTCATCCGCAAGCCCTGCCACCTTACAGGCGGAGAGAAACAGCAGTACCAGGAACACGGAAAACAGCACCAGCAGAATCAAAAATACCTTCATGCAATCACCAGCCTCCCGAAAGCAGCGTCATCTGCCGCTTGGCATGCAGCAATGCACAGCAGACCATCATCAGAAAAATCATCGGAATGAGCAGAATGGTAATCAGAATGACCGGCATCATACGGCGTTCGCTCCTTCCTCAACAGCCTCGTTCGGTTTGGTACTCATGATGCGGTAGAGCATGGTATCCTTCGGGAAGTGGTCAACAAAGGGAATCATCACGCTGCCAAAGATGAGCAGCCCTTCGCCGGGGCCGACCTGAGTGATGTGCGCCAACTGGTGCTTTGAAATGTTCAGGCGCTTGGCCAAGATCTCGCGGTCGCC
>ERZ1026772.249-NODE-249-length-41557-cov-47.816659_pt1 | contig 41557 bp, 69 predicted proteins | sample MGYA00380124_ERZ1026772 | MGnify/ENA primary metagenome ERZ1026772 (study PRJEB33269, sample SAMEA4719760) | human gut metagenome | biome: human-associated habitat; feature: organic feature; material: feces | place: Cameroon | collected 2013-10 ...
TGTGTCATGCGCTCACCTCCTTTGCTAATAGGTCTGCATACTCATCTAACGTATGCGCTGCCGGTTCCGGCTGCGGTAATCGCGCCGTGACCTCCTCTTTGAATTCCTCCGGCACGGCGTCGATGGTCATCTCTTCTGATAGCACTGCGGCTACATATTCTCCGACCATGATTTCGTGAATCTGTGCCTTTGCGTTTTCATCGTATGTCTTTGTTGGTTCTGGAATGTATGGTTCGTATTGGTGAATGTGGAACAGCGGATCGTTTTCATCTTTGATGTGGTATCCGTTTGATTCAATTTCATAATATAATTTTTTCATTTTTCTCCTCCTTTTACGATATGTTTTGATATAGTTCCATTTGCAGGATTGAATGACTAAGCGGGTTATCGTAACCGCCTAGAATGTTTATTTTATTTTCACGCACAACTGCAGCACTGTCTGACACTTTATGCGGCAAGCTTTCGCATTCCGTCCACTTCGTTCTGTTCCATTTATAGTGCTCGAATCTTGTGCCTGTGTTACTTCCCAAAATGTGTATCTCTCCATTGCACGCAGCCGCGCAGTTTGGCGAAAACGCATGCGGCAGTGTGCTGACGCTGGTCCATGCCGTTCCGTTCCATTTGTAGTGTTTTGTAAGATTCGATGAACTCCCGCCTAGAATATGTATTTCATCACCAAACAAAACCGCGCAGTTTGTGTAAAAGTCGTATGGCAGTGTGCTGACGCTAGTCCACGCTGTTCCGTTCCATTTGTAGTGTCTCGTGCTATTTTCTCCCGCATTGTTCCCTAAAATATGGATTTCACCGTTTAATACGACTGCCCGACCGCCGCGTAGCTTATATGGCAGGGTGCTGACGCTGGTCCATGCTGTTCCGTTCCATTTGTAGTGCTTCGTACTTGTGCTGTCAGAATAGCTGTTCCCCAAAATATGTATTTCACCATTTAGCACAACTGCATTTTTTGTATCGAATGCATATGGAAGCGTGCTGACGCTGGTCCATGCCGTTCCGTTCCATTTGTAGTGCGATTGATGGTCAGCTGTATTTGTGCCGCATCCTAGAATGTGAATTTCATTGTCAAGCACAACTGCGCAGCCTCTAGTTTGATACGGCAGTGCTGATGCGGATACATCAAAAGAATGTTTCGTAAACATCGGCACTGCCAGTATGTTTTTTAGTGATTCTAGGGCGGTGTTATGCCCTTGGATTTTTGTTTTGTTTGACATTCTATCTCCTTTCTGAACAGCTGTACTTTTTCGGTTTGTTTGCGCAAATCTCCGAAATTCTGATCGTGAACTGATATATCTGCCAAAGGTACTCTGTCTGCGATTCTGACCGCTTCCATGTTGGTACGCTCATATTTTCCCCTCCCGACCGGGACACAGCCCGGTCGATTATTTGATTTTAGATACAGCCGAACGGGGCAAGTCCACAAGCCGAGCTCGCACTGCCATGATACGCGTTGCCGCCACTGTACACAGCGCAAAAGAGACTCGAGTTGCCCGAACGAGGAGAGCACTCCCACCAATCGTAGGCTGAACCTGTATCGCCAAGCTTTTTTATCCTGTTCGCCGACGTTTTGTACCATTCCCATTGATCGTATAGCGCGGCTTCGTCCGGGAATGAATAACTAGCACTTCCGAACACCGCTTTTTCAGGTGGAAGTCCAAAGTAGTCTGTCGTCTCAATGAGACCGCTTGATGCGCCACCGCCTGTTCCTTGCTTCCATTTGAACTGCTTGAATATGCCTCGCAGCGTTTCCGGGATCGCCATGCGGAACGTATTGTTACACCAAGGTCTTCTCGATGTCCCAGACCAACCATTTGTATTTGTGTTCGACGAATTCATATACCCTGCCTCTTTGAGGCAGTTTTCTATTCCGACGATGAAATCCGGCTTGGTTTTCCCGCCTGTAGTGGCGGTCGCTAAGGTAAAACCTTTGCAGGTCGGGTCTTTTAGCACGAACGTTACACTTTGTGCAGCATGCGTTTCTCCTACGCCTGCTGCTGCCATCGCAGATAGCTGGACCGTTCGTTTGTCACCGGCAGACCAGTAATCGGATAGTTTGATTTCGCCCCTGTCTGCGGCTGCGATCATTTCACAGATTTCTGCGTCAGTTCCCGCCGCCCACGTTACTGTAGCGAACGATTTAACCGTTACCGACAGCGTCGTTGTTTTCGTCACGCCGTTTTCGGTGTAGGAAATCGTGACCGTCCGCGTGCCGACTGTGTTCAATGTCTTCGGTGAATAGGTGTAGTTTGTAACCTCTTTTTTTCGCCCTGTTTCGTATGTCGCGACGACGACCATGCCTGTAGGGTCGAATGTGTTTCCGACCGCATAGTTCGTTTTCGCTGGCATTGTCGCTACCGATATTCCCGTCAGCGCTGCGCGGATCCGTTTGTAATAGTACCCGCCTGATGTGCCACCGTCCGGGTACGCGGTTTCTGATGCCGACGAAACATAATCCAGCAAATCGCCGCCGTTTGATGCGTATTTACCCCAGACGTAGGTTCCGTTTGCATCGTTTTGGATATCGGCGATGTATTTTGCCAGCGCTTCAATATCGGTTTTCTGCGCGTTTAATTCAGCAGTCAGGCTTTCGCCGCCGCTTCCCGATCTATACCATGCCATTATCTCACCTCCACTCGGATTCCGATCGCAATCGTTTGCGCATCAAATGTCATCGTGATTTTTCCAGCTACGACATCGACCGCGGTCGGGCTGACGCCGTATTTGTCTGTATAGATGTCGATGATGGAACTTGTCGCGATTGCGGCGTTTGATAGCACTAGGGTTGTTTCCTTTGCGGTCAGCGTTCCGGTCAGGACGGTAGGTTTGTCTGCTTTTTTGCCTAATTCCGTATTCGTATTTTGTGGAAGATTATCCACCTTAGACTTGTCGGTGTCGGTATAGTCATTCTTGGATAGATTTTTGCCTGCGACTTTATCAACCTTTTTTCCAAGCCCTTCCGTCAATTCTGTTCTTGTAGCAAAGTCACCGCCTGCCGCCGCTTTTGCCTGTTCCATGTAATACTTGGCGTTGTCAACATCTTCACCCTCTCTTGTTCCTGTGCCGCCTTTTGTATAGGACTGCGCCAAAATAGCGGAATTGTCTGCCGCGTTTGCTCTCTGATTTGCTATCGTTGCGGCGTTCCCTGCGCTTGTTGCGCTTACAGAAGCCGCATCTTTCGAAGCCGTTGCAGATTCTGAATATCCCTTTGCAGACTGATTAAATGTGCTTGCGTTATTTGCGCTTGCCTCTGCCGCTGTCGCGCTTCCCGCCGCTGAATTTGCGCTTCCTGCCGCAGCAGAAACATATCCCTCTAAGGTTGATACTGCCGCAAGTGACAAATGATCTAATGTGATAGAGTTTGGTTTCACACTGATGCTTACAGAATATTTCTGGTCTTCCGTAACGGCAATCGTATCGGAGTTATTAAAGGTGTATACGTTCAGCAATGATGTGACATCAGTTTGCGTATAGGTTCCGTCTTGGTTCGTTATCCGAAGATATGTTTTTCCGTCAATCTCCATCAGCTCAAAGCTTGCAGGGATTTTTTCAAGGTCGGTATCAATTTCAGTTACAGTTCCGCTCTTTGTTGTGATTTTGAATTTTCCATCTCCCTTTGTGAAACCAATAGTTTCAACTAAATCATTCGTTTCTTCTGATATCTTCGCATCAGTCTCTGTCTTTGTGTAACGAGATGCAATATCATCTGCGATGCTGTCAAGCCCAAGAGTTATCAATAAATCGACTAGCGCATTGTGCTTATCCATATTCAGCTGCGGAAATTTATCAAAAGCGTCCTTGTTCTGCTCTACGGTTCCGTTTAATCTTCGCCCAGGATTGGACTTGACATAGGTCGCGTTCCGCTCACTTTGAAGTATTTTTACGTCAGATAGTGCCATGCTCTACCCCCTGTTCTTACTAAAATTGCCTACGGTGTAGGTCTTTGTTATCTTTAGAATCCCAAACGGTTCATAAATCGTGTTGTTTTCAACCACAATTTGAAGCCGCTTGTACTTCTTTACTTTCTTATTGAAAAAATCGTCCTGTGCTGTTTCATTGCTGCTGAATGTGAATCGTTCAAAATCCACTGGATCCCATGAGAAAATGTCAGCATAGAATATTCCAAGCTTGTTTTCTCTTTCTCCATCAGCAATCAGCGTGACTTCTGCAGACGTTCTATCATATGGCAACAACGTGAGCAGAGAGCCTTTTTTATTTAGTGTCTTAAAATACTGCGGCATACCATCATCGTCTAGCGTGGTAGCCCATCTGCATGGGATCGCGACACCGTCTGTGAGTATCTTTTCTCCTAATGTTGTTGTGCTCAATACCCCATCGTCACAATACGCTGTCTTGTCCTGGATGTCTGTATTGAATTTACATAGAACACCGTCTGCGGTACCAAACCACAACTCGTTTTCGTAAACATGGAAACAAGTCGCGGGTATGTTATCCCAGTAATAGCACTCATACGAATAATTTGTTGTATTGTTCGTATCGTTTGCCTTTTGCCGCCCATCTAGCACATACGCGTGATTATTGACAGCCAAAATGTAATACCGTTTCCACACGATAGCACAAGCCTGCTCTAGGTTCTTCTCCGCTATCAACTGCTTGTCAATGTAGTATGAGCGGTTCCTTAGTACGTTGTCAGTTGTTGCAAACACGTTTGTGATTGCAAAGATTCCGTTCCGCGTGAGAAAAAGCGGGTCGTCACCTAATGATGCAAATGTCTTAGGCGCTATACCGCCCTCTCCACCCATTGTCGGCTTGACAGCGAAAAACGTCTCTCCGTTTAACGTCTGTCCGTATGCCAAGTATACCGTTGTCTCTGTGTTGGCATCACCTTTTACAACGGCTAGATACGATGAGTATGTGTGAAGACCTACAATGTCATTGCCATCTTGACCGGCTACAAAGTAATTGTTGTCTGGCCAATAAGTAGGGTCCTTGATGCCTGTGTAGTAAACCCTGTTTTTATTCACGCCGCCTACGGCAAAAATTCTATCTGTTGTGGAATATCCGTAGGCTTTTGTGATAAAGGTCTTTAATAGGTCAACTCTTGCTTCTTTGTACTGCCCTTTATGTATGACTGTCTCAACTCCGTCGATAGTCTCTTTGTGGTCTTCTTTTGCGTCAAAATTCTCAAATGTGATCTTGACGTTGTCTTGTCCTACAATAACCGGTGCATGCACAGCCTTGAACGTGATTTTAGGTGCGCATACAGTAAAGTCCACAGTGTTTCCAAGTACGTCTCTGCCCTTTAATACTTTTGTCTCACCAATAGTGTAGTCTGTGTCTTTCGCTTTGACCTCAAATTCTCCGTCAGCGTTCATAACCTCGACTTTGATGGAATCGGCTACGATGTACTTGTAAAAGTCGCTGTCAGCCAACTTTTGAGGCACAAGTGAATAATCTTTTGCTGAACTATTCCCTAAAAACGAGAATGTTCGTTTCGGCGTTAAAAGGTTGACGCCCTCAAGAGCCACACCGCCTGTTCCGTCCGGATTTCTTGATATGGACGCATCCGGAATCTTTGCTGTTCCTGCGGCGATAACGTCCTCTACCGCTAGGTCCTTGAATTTATACAGCTTCGCATTACAGAACGAATATACGGTATCGTCAAAAAGGAATAAGTCCGCGCGATCTAATTTATCGTATGAAACTAACGTAACAATCGTTTCAACACCATTCTTATCATAAATCGCATAGATGCCCTTAGCTGCAATTACATATTTCACAGAGCCGACTTTTTCTTTGTGCAGCATAATCTTTTCGATTTTCCCTGCGTTCGGAATTGTCGTGACTTTTCTCCACCCTGTTCGTTTAATCGGGTTTCCGCCGTTATCGGATATCAGATTGACCATATCCGGACTTCTACGTCTGTTTACTTCTGTACGGTCTCTCGAAAAATCAGCGCCTCTTAGATTTTCATAGTATGTGTGCTTGTATGACGGCTGTGCAGGTATTTTTAGCTTCATAATCTCAACCCCCGTCCGATGGTGATTCTCCTTGTCGAATAACATGATTGCTTGATCTGACTCATCAAATCGTCATACCCGTTATAGTATAACGTCGCTTTCGACAAATCGTCGTCAAGCCACACATAATGCGCTGCTAGAAGTTTGATTAAAGGCTGAACAATAATCGGCAGCTGAATCTCAAAATCATCCTCTGTATCTTCTGTGATATCTGTTATCACTGGAAGCGTCCATTCTTCCTCATCGGTCGATAATTCTGCCTTGAAATATGCCTTTAACGGCATGACTACCGTCGTATTGATTACATGGATTGCATGGTTCGTAGCGTTTCTCACAATAGACGCATACTCTTCCATTGCAGAATCGTCCTCAAAGCCAAGGTCTCGAATCTGTTTTTTTATTTCTCCCCACGTCATAGCTTTCTCCTAAAAAACAAAGGGGGGGGCATTTCTGCCCCCACTAAGTTACGGCAACTCAATAACGGACATAGACGCCTTTGTCGAGGACGGAACAATCAAGATGTAGTCCTTGTCCTCGCCGGATACGTTCTTGTATCTGCCATCGTCCAGTCTGATTGCTGCTGTCTTTCCTGCAGCAACCGAGAATGCGTCAAGGTCTTTTACTCCCTGAATGCCGTTTCCCTGTTTAACAGTAACAGTAACGGCGGCAGAAGCGTCCGTATTCTGCACTAAAACAACTCTTTTCCAGTCACCGTTTACTGCCGGCACTTGAAAACCATCGGTCGTACCGGCTGTAAAGGTTAAAGTTCCCCATTCGTTAAGGGATAATTTGTCAGATGTAATTTTTACTTTTGCCATTTTCTATACCTCCTATGCCCATTTGCCTACGATCAGTTCTTTCGGTCTTGCGATGATGCCATCATACAAGATAAATCCCTTAATTGCATCGATAAAATCCTCTTCCGGTCTGTACGGCTCGATGTGCGTCATTGGATTTACAAAAGCAATCGCTCTGTTGGTCTTCAGCTGTACCATGTAGTTTCCGGAAGAATCTTTCGCGCAGTTGTTGGATTCTTTAATCGTGATACCATTATATCTTCCAACAACACCATTTTTCAGCATTGCGGAGTTATCGGTATCAAGGTGTACATACGCCTGCTTCAAAAGCATTACATGCTTCGGCGGAAGCGTCAGTGTGATGTTTGAATTTCTCTTGACATCGTTCTCCAGTAATTTAACAAGCATACTGTCGATTGTTTCAAGGATGTTGTCCTTGGTAATTGTGGTTGCCGCAGAATTGAACACAACAGCCTGTTTGCTTAAAGACATATTTGCAACAAATTTATCCATTTCGTCGGCTAACCCCTCCGATGTTTCTTTTGACAGTGCTTCCATCAGTCCGCCGACTGCCTGTTTTTTGTCAATATCTCCAACTCCGTAATTGAAGAATGAAACCTGATTGATGTTTAATGTGATGGACTGATCTGCAACTTTTTCCACTTTTCCAAGTGTAATGTTCTTTCCTGTCTGCGTCTTAATTGTTGGCTTTCCTACACCAAGGATTCTTACGGAGTCACCTTGCTGTTTTACTTCGCCCTCATACTGTCTGTTGGTGTCCTCTACAAATACATGGCTTCTCTCTAATTCTCTGTTGATTGCTTCCGCCCATACTGTTGGAATAAAATTTTGATATGACATTTGTTATTTCTCCTTTACCATTTGCTCATTGATTCGCGGATTTTGTCATAATTCGCTTTCACTTCCGCCGGAGACATCGCTTCAACTTCCTCACGCGTGTAATAATCGCTTTGAGGCTTGTCGGCTGTTGAGACGTTCCCGATGATGGGCGGTTTCTTGGGCGTTGTGTTGCCCTTGTATGCCATCATCATTTGAAATGCCTGCTCTGCGCCCATCTCGCCCATTGGATTGAATCGGAACGCTAAATATTCCGGTCCTAACTCGTCAATGGACTTAACTTCGGGGTGTGATTTCTGAATCTCTGCTAAATCCGCATCCATTTTTGCTTGAGCCTGCTGCTCTAATAGCTGCTGCTCTAAATTTGCGTTTCTGTTTTGGAGTTCAGCAAGCTGCTCATGCATCTGCTGCTCTGCTCGGACTTCTTCAAGCGGTCTTTTCGTTGCGTAAGCCTGCGCCTGCAGCGACTTATCCTCACCATCAAAAAACAGCCCTAAAGCATCTTCATACTCTTTGGACTGTCTCTGTGCTTCTGCTAATTGCCGCTCAAGCTCTTCGTTGTGTCTGCGCATCTGTGCAAACGCTGCATCCTGCTCTGTTCTGACCGGTTCGGCGACTTCCGGCTCTTCTTCGCCTAAAGTTTCCACTTCGTTGTCCGGTTCGGCGACTTCCGGCTCTTCTACGCCTGATCCCTCGTCTTGAGAGACTAAAGTTTCAAATTCCATACTATTTCTCCTTTTTGAATATTAAAAAACAGCCTGTTGGGCTGCTTCTTGACTGAATAATTGTTGTTGTACGAGTGCGATCGCGTCCTCTTGCGGAATTCCTTGAGACACTAAGTCTAGCACTTGTCTTGCGAAGTTTTCTCCGCTTTGTGCTTGCTGTTTCTGCATCATAGCTTCTCGCTTTGCAAGCATTGACCTTAATTTCCCTTTAGGAACCGAGCCGTTGTCCGGCGCAAGGTCTGCATATTCCTCCAAGGATAACTGCTGACGGTCAAACATGTTGTCAAGCCACTGCTGTTCGGAAAGCTTCGTCCACTGGTTATCCTGTGAAACGTCAATCCTAACCGTAGGCTTCAGATCCTGTAGCTGCTGTTGGTCGATTAAAGTCTGCACTTCTTCGCCCATATCGTTTGTAGAAGTTACTTCGATTCCCTCCGGATGGTAGGCAACCCACATATCAAACCATAAGAGCGCCACGTCTTCAACAAACTGTTTATACCTAGCAACATTTTCATTTAGTGTTACCTGTGCGCTGTCTCTGACTGCGATAATCGCTTGCCCTGATGCCTGTTCCGGATTGACATTACCCATAGCGTAATCACTTGCACCGGCAAGATCTTTTGTGATTTGCAATAGATCGTTTTGCAGACTATTCGCATCACTTGATATGTTTGTTGCGTTTAGGTAGGAAACTTGTTGTGAAACAGACTGTGCACCTCCGCCGCTGACCTCGATCGGCTTTCCGACTGTGTCTAGGTCCTCCGGATTCTGAACGGTCGAAGAATCATAAGCAATTCTAGGGAACGCACAAAGCTTGACTGTGATTGCGCGTCTTGCAGCTGTCTTATTTAACTCCAGTTGGTTTGGAATCAGTTGAGCGACCTCCGAAACACCTCTAGCGTCATAAGGAATCGGTCTCCAAATCATTGAGCAAATCGGGTACGAATGCAGTCCGGTAACGTCTCCTTGGATTGCATGCATCGGTTCGTAAATACACTGTGCAGTAGAACGTGCGACTTTTACAATCCCGTTCTCTTTTGTCATGTAAAGAAGCGATGTGACCTTATTGGAAACCTCATAGTTATTCAATATGACACCATCGTTTGCATTTGAATTGTCGTCTCCTACAATCAGTTCGATGTCTTTTTTCGAAATACCGTTATCCTTTGCAATTTTTCTGACCGCCTCAACCTCTAATCTCTCGCGAATGATGATAAACGGCTGCTCTTGAAGATCTGTTATGTTCTCATCTCCAAGCAAGATCGACGTGTTCGGCAGAATCTTCGGCGGCATATCGGTTCTGTCACTTCCCCAATACGCATATGCGTCGCCTTGAATTGCTGCTGCATTGATTAAATCCCAAGTCTTTGAATCCATTTTGGATTTTTCCCAGTTCTTCGCGAAGTTTTGGTTCAGAAGTTCGTATATCGGCTGTAAATCGCCTCTGTTCTCAATATCAGAGTATTTAGCTGTCATGGAGTTTTGCGAAACGACAGCAACCTTGTACTGAACAATCGGCAGGATAAAATTGAAAATCGGAAGCTCTTCGCCTCCGGTATTACATCCGACCCACTGATTGCCAATATAAAAGTTCCAGTTTCGCTCTGTTTTCTTGACAAGCCTTTTTTTATCAAGATAATCTTTGCATTTTTGGTACTTTTGCCATATTTTGGTGTAAACTTTATCTTGCATTTATAACTCCTTTTGCCCTTTGGAGGAACCGTCATAGTTTTCGATGTTCTCAAGTAATGTGTTGAGTCGACTCCGTTTTTCTGCAGCTTTTTTGTTTTCCTTGGCTCTTTCAATCTTCTGAATCGGCGTTTCCAGCTTGATTTCCGGCTTGCGTGTCTCTCTTGCACCGATGTTATAGCCCTTTATAAAGCAAAAGACGCTCAAAATCGGCGTCAGTACGGCTAAAATTAGAATTGTAATGTCAGATAACATGAATTTTGTCTCCTTTGTCGAATCTTTTCCCTTTTTTACGCTTTAGACCAGGGAAATTTCTCTCTAAAAACGATTCTTCTTTAATTTTTATCACTTTTGCGTCAGAATAAATGAATTTATTTAGAATCTGCGACATGCAGTCTACTTGGTCGTCGTGCTTTCCGTTCGGAAACGCCGCGCATTCCTCGACAAAATCTCCGGTAAACGGTTTATTCTTTGGCAAAAAGCAGTTTCCGCTCTCAATCGTACCGATTACGGCATTGACACGAGAAACTTTGCCGCCGTCCGGATTGACTGCGATTATCCCGCCCATATGCGTCCTCAAATACTTCACAATCGCAGAACCATTTGCCTTGTCCTCGATGTAGGTTGTCTTGCACATAGGATACATGCCCCTCAACCTTGTAATCTCTCGTATCGTGGACGGCATATCAAGGTGTTTTTTCACTGCGTCAATCAAGTAAAGGTCAGCATTGGTCTTTCCCCATACTTGAATTGCTACAAAGTCGTTGTCGTCTCCGTCTTTGAACGCCGCGTCAACACTCATCGCCATTTTTTCAATATGAGGTAAAGTCTCGTAATACTGCCACCACTCACGCTTGATGATATTACCCGCAAGGCTAGTCGGGCGTCCTTGATATAACGCATTCCAAGCGCGAGATCCGCTAAGCTTCGTGTATGACTTCTTGAAGTCGGCAAGCCAAACATTGTCCTTGCCAATCTCCGGACACAAAGCATCTCCGACTTTTCTGCCTAAAATATCGTCCGGCTCTGCCTCTAAAGGAATATTGACAATCTTGACATTTTCCTCTGTCTCAATCAGTCTTCCGGCAAGGTCGTCCTCATGCCAACGTGTCATAATCACAATGATTTTGGCACCGGCATAAAGTCTTGTCTTATACGACGAAAGCCATTCATCAAACACTCGATTACGATAACTTTCAGAATCTGCTTCTTGTTGGTTCTTTACAGGGTCGTCGATGATCATGAGGTCGCATCGTCTACCGGTGACACCGGACATCAAACCTCTGCTTATCATTCCGCCAAGATGACCGTCAAGCTCAAACTCGGTTGCGTTTGCAGGTGATCCGATTTTTATGCCAAATACGTCTCCGCCAAACTCTTTTATCTTCTGCAAGTTCCTTCGACCAAATTTCTGCGCAAAATCTTCTGAATAGGAAATCTCGATCACTGATTTTTCGGGGTTTCTGCCAAGATACCAACTTGGCAGTGTTTCAGTTACTGTCAGCGACTTTCCATGCTGTGGTGGCATAGATAAAATCAAAATATCATACGCGTGACCGGTTTCCTCTTCCAAAAAATCCTGCACCGTATCGCACAAAAAACGATGGAATTTGCTCGTTTTATATCCACCATTGGAATGTTTTACATATGCAAAGTAATCCGTCCGTAAAACGTCTCTATAGAGCCTCAAAACATCATTCATTTTTCGCCTCTAATAGTCTTGGTCTTGAATATCCGAGTTCCTCCAAATTCTTCTTCGCCTCATCAACACTGGATGTGTCCTCAACCTTTACCACCCTGTCTTCTCGCTTATCCGCCCAGTCGCATAAATTCTTTAGGGTGAATATCGCACTGGATGTGTTATAGGCGCCTACTAGCGCGCCGTCACTTAACAAATCTCCTAGCATCGATTTATATTCGCTCTCCTGCGATGGGCTCATATTCGCTAGGTGGTCCCGCATGGATCTCCTTGAAATCCCTAGCCACATCGCTAGGTTTGTAACGTTCGGCACAATCGGCATTACGCCTGTTTCTCCGTCCGGTCTCTTAAACTCTTTCACGAAATTGTGCTTTCGGATATATGCGCAAAATCCCTCAAACGCAGTCAATATCTCGTCGCAGCTTTCAAATATCTTTTTTTGAAGCGGTTCTAAATTATCCCTCATAGAGTAAATATAGCCCCACATAGCTTTCGCTTCTTTCGTCAGGTCTTTATCCTCTAGGTTTAATGGGTTCGGTCTAGCTTGATCATACTGCCTATAAAGCTGATCCGCCCTACGAATCGCCTTCTTCGCATACGCTGCCTTGTTCTTCTCTTTGATCTGCGGTCTTACATGCGGAACAAACGGTTGCACAACCAGTTCGTCATTTCTTGGTCTGCCTCTTTTTCTCTTTTCATCAGCCATTTTGTACCTCTTTTCAGTCGTTTTGTATGTTTATGCACAATTTTCGGATACTTGCCCGAGGAATCGTGATACTTTTATTCATTTTAATGTATAATTCTATTATTTTTTCGGTACTTACACTGCTTTTGACTAGTGGGGTCGCTACGATGTTGGTGGGAGGTGTAAGTACTCTGTATAGGGGGCATCCTCGCGCGAGTGGGGTCATTTACGATCCACCACCATCGGGCACCCTGCCGCACCCCCTGCCCTACTATATGTAGTGGTCGAGGGGCAAACCAAGCGGCGGGAAAGAATAAGGGTATTTCTTCCACGTCCTACGATTATTGAATTTTCAACGATTGCATGCATAATGTAAAATGTTGTAACTATTCCGATAATTAGCATTTAGGGAATAGTTGAGAAGAAACGAAGATGTGCCAGGGCTTCGGCGAAGTCGTGTGCCAGTCGGCTTTTTGGGCGAGGGGCATCTATATGAGCCCAATCCATCATCGTGTTCATCCGATATTGCCCTACATTTATACGCACGAAAAAAGACAGCCTGTATAAGACTGTCTGTGTAAATATAGTTTTGATTGCTGTGTAGGAGGGTTCCTGTATAGTTTCCCCCGACTGCGGAGCCTGCCCCATCTGTCCTGTGTTCCTATATATGCGCCATGATCGCGCCTATAATGGTCGGGAATGCAGGATTCGAACCTGCTAAGCTATAAGCGTCAGATTTACAGTCTGATGTGCATCTCCCGCTGCACCGATTCCCGTGCGGGGGCGTTGAAAGGAGGTCAAAAAACAATGAAAAACCTGTTTACCCACTACTATTGTACCACATTTCCATAGATTTTTTGTCCGCGGAACGTCCGCATTTTTCAACGGTTTGCGGGTTTTGCCGAAAAAATTTTGAAAAAAAATTAAAAAAGGTGTTGACAGCCTACCCGACGGTATGCTATGATGTGGACACAACGAAAGAACGGGAGGTGCAAATGGGCAAAACATCGACAGAAGCAAAAGCCCGTTGGAAAAAAGCCAACTACGCAGAATACCATGTGAATCTGCGAAAAGATACCGACAGCGATTTGATCGCGTTAGTAGAGCGCAGGAAGCACAACGGCGAAAGCACAACGGAGGTTTTCCGGGACGCACTTAGAAAATTAAAAGAGGGTTGACCAAAACCCTCAAAAACATACCATACCCGACGGTATGCCTATTAAGAAAGGAACAGAAAAATGAAGTACACAAGAGAAACAAGAGCAGATTACGGAACAGGCAGAAGAGAATATGTTGAGTTTAAGGGAAAAAACTCAAAGGGCGAAACGATCGCCATCGAATTAACTACTGCGCACCCATTGGAAAATTGGAAAATCAGACAAAAAACCTACATCGCGGTAACCGTTTACGCGACAGATAAAACAGGTTGCTGGGGGCGGTACAATCCACAAGTAACGGCAGACCACAAAATCAATTTTGATTACATTCCGGAAGATACGGAAGAAAACAGAATCAAGGTTATAGAAGACGTTTACAGATTAGCATTTTAGCATAAATAGCCCCGCCGGGCGGGCAAAAGCCCGGAAGAAAAGGCGGCAAATTAAACCGCACAGGAACGGAGGAAAACATGTACACAACCACAAGAAACGGAGTGACAGAATACCACATGAACACATACACCTATGAGCCTAAAAGCTATACAACGGCAGCTGACCTATTAGCTGCCGACCGCAGAGCGGCGGATGACATCGCACAGCTGACGCAATACATAACCGCGTTGAAGCAGTACCGCAAAAGCCTTGCGGAGCGTATGGAGCAGCTCGCAACGATGGGATTCTACACGAAATGCGAGCTGCGGAGGGAAAGACAATGGCGGGACTCGAAAGTGTTTTACTACATTACGATTTCAACGGTTTTCGAGGACGGCACGGAGCAAATCACCAAAAGCGAAGAATACAGCGGCACAGAGCGAAACAAAGCCCTTTCAGACTATGAATCAATGCGGAAAGCAAACCCGCATTGGAAGTGCAGCAAGGATATTGAGCGGAAAGCATGGGAAAAATGACTTTCCGCCCCGTCTGCCGGTACAAATCCGGCACGGAACAATCGTTGATTTCGTCAATGATTGATGATAAAATTAAAATAAGGAGGACGAAAAGATGAAAATTATGCAAGAAAACGGAAAGATCGTTATGGACATTACAATCTCGCAACCTCAGAAAAACGGTGATGTATACAAATACATCACAAAGAAACGTTTGGGTGGAAGTGTTACCGAGAACGAATTTCTCGGTCTCAATGCCCCGGATATTCTGGTCGAAATATCCATGCCAGAGCTTCAAGGTTCCGAAAAACAAATTGCATGGGCCGAAGACATCAGGATGAATATGATTTACAATTTTATGCACGAAAAAATTGAGATGAATGGTTGGGTATCCATGTTAGATCAAGGAAAAGCAATGGGAATCAATACGTATCAGGAGTTGTTCGAAGCACTGATGAAAGCGAATTTTCCGAAGTTGCTGCAAGAGACAAAAGCAAAAGAGATCATAGAGAATAGATACGCAATAAGGTTTTAGGTGGGAAAATGAAAAAATATCATGTTGAATACGCAACACCGGAAATGGTAAAAGATCACGGTGGATTACACGATTTGAGCTGGGGAGATATTAGTGATGCGATCGACGCTGAAAGCGAAGATGAGGCTATTGAATTAGCGAAGCAGTCACTAATTGATGATGGATATGAAGAGAATATCGAAGATGTTTATTTTCGAGCAAAACCTATTGACAAAATTTATTGAAAATGATATTGTGATAGTGTCATACCATGCAGCGTTGTGAGTAGAAACATGTTCAATATTTTATGTATTGCAAGATGTCATGTCGAAAGGCATTGTGAGTAGAAACTTGTTATGATTTTATTGAAATCATAAATGACTGTCACGCTGTATGGTATTGTGAGTAGAAACATTTCTTGATAAAGTATCTACAAAGAAAAAAGCAAGGCATAACACCTTGCTTTTTTCTTATAACTCGTTTTTCAGTTCCTCAAGCCTTGCAATCAGCCGGTCAATTTCTTCTGCGGTTTCAATCTTTACGCTTTTTCTCCCGTCCGCAAAGCCTGCTTCATACTGCTGCCGATCGTACTCCAATGCCTTTATCAGCTCGTCTTTTTCGACATAGATGCCATATTTTCTGACAAATGAATAAACATCGTTTTCGATCTGTTCTTTTTGCTTGTCTATTCCGTCATAAATGATTCTGATGGGTGACTCATAGCCTAGTTTTTTGAACACTTCTCCTATCCTGTCCATTTTATCCCCTTTCTGTGACCTTGTAATCTGCGATTTTGCGGAGTTTTTTTCTAAGCTTGCTCAATCGGTCATAGGTTGCAGTTCTGTCGTATCCTATGGCGCTTTTGAGGTCTTCAAAGTTCTTTGTTCCCTTCTGCTGCGCGATGTACTGGATCATCAACAGTTCGTCTGCATCTAAACCAGATGTCAGATTTTTATAGGCATTCAGATATTCTTGATATTCTCTGATTTCCCAGTCGATTTTCTCCCTGCGCTGCGCCCGCTGCACCGTCGGGTCCGATATTCCGCTGCCCCGAACATGGGAATAGTCCATGCCGCCGGAATCGGCTGCAGCTTCTTTTTCTGCGATCAGTTCCGCCAGTAGTCTGACGTTTTTGTCATAGTCTGATAGGAACCGATCAACATCGAAGTTATAGTATTTTTCTACCATGATTTTTCTCCTCGTATTTTTTCGCAAACAACTGAAACATATCAGACAAGCCTTGCTCTATGTCTGCAATGTCATATTCAAAATACGCGATTTTTTTTGGATAAGAAAGCGCGGCGGCTGCACCATCTTTTTCTATGCCTATCGCTATTGTCCTTGTATGGGAATCGTCAGTAAAATGTGTCTTTATTCCTCTTTTTTCGCATTCTGATATGAAATCATTTATCAACTTGTAGAATCGTTCTTTTCTTTCCATGCTTTTTCCGTAAAAATCGTTTTCAATCATCGTCTATCTCCCCTGCCATAGCTTTTATGTACTTTTTAAGTTCTTCGTCAGCCATATTTTTAGCTTTTTCAAGTTCGAGTGGGAAGTCTTCTTTGTCTTGAACATTGCTTTTCTCCTTGTTAAGCTCCTTTTCGCGTGCCTTTTCTGCCTCTTCCCTTGTGAAAAATAGTGTTTTTCCAAGTTGGCAGAAATTTATGGCAATATCGCACTTTCTTCCACATTCCACACATTCACCTTTCACAAGTTTACTTCCATCATAGTAAAAGATAAAACTTGTAGTTTTTAGGCAAATAATATCTTGAAGCTCCCTTCTTGCATTGTAACTAAAAAAATACATTTCGTCGCCTAATAGTCGCATAACAGCTGCCATTGCAACATCCATCATCAGCGTCTTTCTTTTTTCTTCTGTATCAATAATCACATTTTCAATCATATCAATCCTTTCTACCGGATAATCGGTTATATCGTTCGCGGCTGTAGGCAGTAGCTAAACCATTAGCCAGGTTTGCCTGATATTCAGCTTCCTTTTTGCGTTCTTTTTCTACCGTGAAATCCATGTAATCATCACAGGACGAATGGCAGCCTATTTCCCTGCGTTCGCATCCGTAGCATGGTACATTCATTTCATCACCGCCTTGTCGCACATAGCGGCTACCTGAATAGCTTCGGCAGCTGTGTTCAAAGCACATTCTTTAAGAACCTCAACATATTGTTTTATGTCACTGTTTTTCCTAATACATTGCCATATTGTCTCTAACCAATATCTCATTGCTTTCATATTTTCCTCTGTTTCTTCTAACTCTTCCAGAATCACCGCATAGGCTTCATGTTCCGAATGAAACAGTGGATATTTCTTGTTTGCTTCTTTCAGTTCTTCGTCTGCTAACGCTTGGATTTTTGATGATTCAGTCATCGCTTCTCCTTTCCACTAGTTCCATAATGCAATAGTTCGCTAAATCCAGTAATGTATCGTCGATGGATTCATCAACGTGCTGTTTGCCTCCGTTCATTAACGTCTCTAGGCGGTTTAATTTGTCGTTCAAGCGGATTAAAATTGCGTTCGAATATTTCCCTCGTACCAGTGCAAAACTATCGCCGTAATCAGCGTTTTTTGCTTTGTAGGTTTCATGCAGCATCTGACAAATGTCGGAATGGACATCTTCCTTGATCGGACCCGACCCCAGCGTTTTTACATACTCTGAAAACTCTTCTTCGTCCATCGCGTTGTTTTTCTTCATTTCTTCATTCAATTCTTCCTCACTCAGCACGGATCCTAGAAGTTCCCGGACCCAAATTCTTGCAATAAAGCTCATTCCTGCTCACCTACCTTGTACTTCGGCATTTCTGCCCATGCGATAACACCTTCCCAATCTCCAAGTCCCTCTAAGTAGTATCCCTCGTCCATTCCGCATACATCAGTATCAACCCAAGATTTTGTAGCAATCAGGATCTCATCCCCATCGTCTGGCATTTCACAATCAAACATGTAGTTAAATGTGTAACCAAACTGCTCAATGCATTCTCTTTTTTCTTCTTCAGTTAATGGTCTTGTTTTAACCTTGTGCCATGTGATTATTTCCTTATAGGTCATTCCTGCTCACCTTCTTTCTCAAAATAAAAGCATACCTTGTGCGGTTTCGGTTCAATTAACTCATAATCCAGTGCCACCCTGTAGATGTAACTGTCACGTTTCAGTTTCTCCGGTATTTGCTCAATCATCTTGCGCCAGCCATCAAGGCTGTTCGCCCTTTTATAGTGATTGCAGCGGCGGCAGGCGGGCATCAGATTATCAAAATCATTCGTACCCTTTTCGCGATAGCCATCTAACGGTATCAAGTGGTCTACTTGCATGTCCTTGTAAGCAATCTTCTTACCACAGTAGGCGCAGCGTCCGTGGTATTTCAAGTGGACTTGCTCTCGTTCAGATTTTTTAATGGTTTTACGGTTCATTCCTGCGCACCTTTCATCAAAAAATTTTCATAATTCGTCATCTGCCATCACCTCCAAATCTTCGTCATGTAATCTTTTGCACCGCTCGCATTCCTCGTAGCTGTTCCCTCTTTTGCAGAATTCGCACTGAGGCGGATCGTACTCATCGAATTTCTCTTTATCACTCCACCAGCTCATTCCTTACCTCGCATTTCTTTCATTTTCTGCAGCATGCGCATGTTTTGTTATACGTTATTTTTTTAGCCACCACTTCATTACATCTTCTCCGTTTTCCCAACTGTATGTTTTATCTTGGTTTTTAATCATTCTGTCAAACGCTCTTATGTACGCTTGTTTATATTTTGGATATTTTTCCAATTCTTCTGCCTGTCTTGTGCTCATGGGACAACCTATACATCCTAATCGTGTATATCCTTTGTCGTACAATTCGCAATATGGTACATCGTATCTGTGTATAAATTCCCATACTTCTTCCGTTGTCCAATCAATGATAGGATTTAGAATATGCTTCCCTTTTGTTGGGCAAATTCGTACCATTTCTTCGTTATCCGGGTTGTCAGGATCAAGGCGTATTCGTTTTTTTCTTCCGTTATCAGATTCCAACCCCCCCCTCAATTTTCGTTTTGCACTTTCGGCATGTCTCACACCAGTTATGCAAAAACGCCCTTCGCCACCGATTTCTTTCAAATATTGGCAACAATATCTCATAACCCTAGTCGGCGGCATTTTCTTTTTTGGAATTAGATTCCACATCGTTATCCGTTCGCCGTCTTTGTAGCGTGGATATTCGATCTTTACATCAGGGTGAACATTTTTAATAAATTGAATCAACTCTGGCGGATCTACTGATGTATGGCTGTAGTGTGCATCGTACTTGGCACCTGCCATGTCTGCCAGTGCCTTTAATACAACGCTGTCTTTTCCACCGCTAAAGCATAAATAGTAACCCTCTTCCGGCTCAAACAGCTTAAGCCGCTCGATCGCAACCTCTACTTTGCTTTTACCATAAATGTTTAACTGCTCAATCATTCCTAAACCTCCCTGAACCTCTGCCCGCACAGCTGGCAGAACACAAAATCTTTTACTGTGTACTCGGTTCTAAACGCTTGACCGCATCTTTGGCATTCAAAATAGTGTCCGTCCTCGTCTACATTCTTAGGTTCCATCGGTACTTGGTACTGCATCAACTTATCAGCGTATTTGAACATGTACCGGATTTTGTATTTCGCATCTGCTGAACCGCCAAGCCGTTCACTTTTTCTTCGCAGTTCATCAAACCACTTGATTGCCGACTGCGGCGTCAAGTCATTCTTTTTTGGTGTCATTGTAAATCAGCCCCTTTGCATACGGTAATGTTTCGATCCATTCACGGAACTGCCGCCACTCGTCCAGTTTATGGTTTTTTCGTGCGTTGTACATGCTTTTTAGAACTTGATAGTTTAACTGCAGCGTTGCTTTCATGTTGTACCCCTCTGGTAACATTTCAATCAATGCCCGCCAGAATCGTTTTTCCTGTGTCTCATTGAACTGTTCGCGCAACCACTCCATTAAGTCTACATAGTCTTTAAATATTGCAAAAACACTCGGGTAATCTACTGCCACATCGTCCACGCCCTCATGGCTGAAATCATCACATTTGAATGGCTGTACATGAATTTTGTGCATTTTGGAACAGCTGTTTCTAACTGTTCCGACCTTGTAAGTATCCGCTTCGGACCACCAAAATTTCGGTGCTGTGATGTCGCAGGTTACGTTTATCATCCGCAGGTACTTGCTGTGGTCATTTCCCGCCGCTGAAAGTTTCTTCATCAGCTGAAAATCATTCTCTCCAATGCATATTCTAGACATATTATTTTCACAAATCCCGGGACAATCAACATTGGCATAACATTTAATACTATCGCTCTTATCCCATGAGTTCATCGGATTTCGCATTCCCCTGATGGCTGCTTCCCAGCCGAATACTTCCGTTTTTTCAATCTTGATCATGTCTACACCTCAATTCCTGTAATCTCCTTGAATATTTTAGCGTCAAAATTCGGAATATCTTGAACAATCTTCTTGTCCTCTTCCGACATTTCTTTCCACCAATTCGCCCATGCTTCTTTCATGGTGTATTCTTTCAGATAACCACCAATCAATTCCTTTTCCGGGTCTTCTTTCTTTTCTTCTTCGGTGTACGGAATCCAGTCTGTCAGCAGGAACGGCGCTCTGCATAATGCTTCGTAGTATTTGCTTCTGTAGAATTCTCTCGGGCTCATTCCGGATGGCTTGTTGAAAATTCTGATATTCATATCCGGCTCGGTACAGAACACACCATTAGAACCGTCTATTGTGTTCCCGTAGCCTGTGTTCCCGTTGCCTGTGTTCCTGTTGCCTGTGTTCCAGTCGCCTGTGTTCCCGTTGCCTGTGTTCCTGTAGCCTGTGTTCCAGTTGCCTGTGTTCCCGTAGCCTGTGTTCCTGTTGCCTGTGTTCTTGTAGCCTGTGTTCCCGTAGCCTGTGTTCCTGTTGCCTGTGTTCCAGTTGCCTGTGTTCCCGTAGCCTGTGTTCCCGTCGCCTGTGTTCCTGTCGCCTGTGTTCCCGTAGCCTGTGTTCCTGTTGCCTGTGTTCCAGTCGCCTGTGTTGAACAATCCGGTGTTTCCGTTTACCATGCCTTTCATAACAGCTAATTCATCGCCCATAATCTCACGAACAATCTTAATATGGTCACTTCCGCATTTCTTTCCGTCGGTCACTTCTTCTCCTAGAACCTCGATTTCAAAGAATCTGTTTAGTTCCTTTTCGTTGCAAGAATAGTGTTCATGTACTTGTTGCAGACTGTCGCAGTAGTGGAAAACAGTATCACTGCACAATTCCAACGGCTTTCCGTCATGGTCTATTTTGTATTCTTTGCCGATTTCAAACTGATAGCCTCGGCATTTCATGTCTTTATCCATTCCTTTAATTTTCATTGTTTACCTCCGTAATTGACCTGCATCCTGTTTAGGTCTTTAATATCTTCGTAAATCGCCAATATCTCGTCTCTGATTTCCCGAAACGGTATCTTTGCGGCAATCTTCGGCGTTTCTTCAATCTTCCATCTAGCCCCGTCTTTGTGCCGTAGTATTGCAAACTCTTCACCGTCCATTATGTAAATAGTCTGACTGTCTGCAATGCTTTGTACGGCGTAAAAATTGAAGTTGGTTAAGTATGTGTTCCAGTCACGCCGGTACTTGAATTTATAACGTCTCATAAAATGAACCTCCGAATAAATCTGTCTGCATACTGTGGATGAATCATACTTCTTCGAACCTGGCGTTCCTTTGACGTTTCATCGTTGATTCTTCTTGTTTCTACATATTCGATCGGCTCAAACAGAAAATTGTTTTTCGGTTCAAAATTGATGAACCAATATTGTGTAGGTTTCTTGTAATAATCACCCTCTACCGTTCTGTCTGTATCAATTACTTTTGGCTTTATGCACCAATACTGTTTTAAATAATGCTGCGACGAATACGGATTTTCAATCACTAGCCGGATTCCTTTGTCAATACATACAATAACTAGCTTACAGATTTTTTCGTATAGAGTGCTTCTCTCTCGATGAAGTTTCATGCACACTTCGAGCTTTTTCTTGTCTGTGTATTTTTTCATCTGAAATAATTCTCCGCGAAATGATAGGTTGATTTGGTCTTCAAACCTCGTGCAAGGGAAGAATGCGAAGCAAACATCCTCTTTTTCGATGTTATCAAACACGCTTTGCCCCCCATCATATGCTTTTTGGATTTCTCCAAAAAGGTCAACTTGGAAGTCCGTTTCACCAAAGTCATTCAGAATGTCATAATCAAACGCTTCAACCCCGTTTTTCTTAAATGCATTCTTAAACGTTCCGGATTGCTCGAATAATAAATGTGCTTTCATAACGTTTCATTCTCCCACCATCCACAAACTATACATGCATCATCCGGAAAATCTGCTACCATAGGGCAATCTCCGTTACAGCAAACCTCGTCTTTCAGCCATTTGCATTTTGGGTCTTCCGGCTTTTCGGCGCCTGTTTCTCTTTTGAAGAATCTGCACACTGAACATTCATGCCCTGCTTGCATCCAGTACGGAACAAACTCGCATGTGCAGCTATCGTTCAGTTTGAACGTACAAGCATTGTAATCGTCTATGACTGGTTCATTGTTTCCGTTTAGGTATCTGCTCATTGCTTCAATATCCGTTCCATCTCTTGAAAGTCTGTGTTTTCTACCAAACTTTCGATTGTCTGGATGCACCTCGGCAGTCGCAAATAATTCGGAAGCATTGATTCTTCCCTTGCAACCCTTGTCACCTGTTCGTAAACCATCCGGAATTGAGCCCTGCATACTTCCTCGTTTTCGCTCATACAGATTGATTCCCACCCCATGCGCTTAACTGCGTTTTTGGTGTTCTCATCGAAAAATTCCATCGCCCCAGGTTCGTCATACATCCCATACAGACTAATCGCCCGTTTGACTTTATGCCATCCGTCTGACCAATCGAATGTCGCATCTTTTCCGGATATCTTGATTGTCTGCTGCCGGATATCGGCTACCGTCGGAGGGAATTTATTCGTCTGAACGTGTCGCATAACCGCTGTTTTTGCGTCCTTGTAGTCGATATCTCCAATCGCGCTATACCAACAATCTAAGGCTTCGTTCGTCGTCAGAATATTGTCCCTTGGATAAAAATTCTTTATCACCGCCACAAGGCTTATAAATTCGCCCTTTGTCATGTATTCGCCCACCTTTCCAAAGCATCATAAGTGCTTTGCATTTCCTCGATGCGTGTCTGCCGCTTGATTTTGTCCCATACAATGCCTTGGTATTGGCTTGCTATGGATTGGTCGATAATCTCGATAACGGCAGCATCGCCATGTTCTTTCGCTTTCTCGGAGATTTTCCGTAGAAGCGTATTCAATCCAATAGGCTTGTACGGCTGTCTTCTCTCGTGCTTATAGGCAATCCAACGGTTCACTGCCTCCGACAATTCCGGCGAAGCTTGAACAAAAAACCAATCCGATTCGGTGTTCCCCTCGCGCGCGCGCGCGTCTTGGTTTATTTTATTTATTTCTTTTATTTCCTTTATTGGTATGTTTGCTTTTTGACCGCTTTTTGACCGCTTTTTGACCGCGCTTTTTTCGGATTGTTTATTTTTGCCATCCTCTGAAACGCTGTATTTTTCAACGTTTTCCGATTCGCTTTTTGTTCGCTCTGATTTCGCTGTTTTTTGTGGACTTAATTGGTACTTGTCGTAGTTGATAATTTCTATAAAAATATCTCTACGATTCGGCTTTTCGACGATCACCATGTTCTGCTCACTTAGCAGCTTGATAAAGCTTTCCGTCTTGTGCCATGACCAACACCATCTTGCGGCAAGGCTCGAAATATTCATTTCTACAACTCCGCGCTTCACAACAATTACCTCGTTGTGGTAGAGCCTTGTTTTGTCTTCGTAGTTGGCTAACTGAATTAAGTCCACCCACTCTTTACCGTACTTTTCCCATATCCAGTGATTGAATAATGCTCTGTCTAAAACTATGTATCCCAAACTTCGATCACATCCTCAATTCTTGAATTCCACTCGCTGTAAAGTTGCATGAAAGATTCAAGCGGTATTGTTACAAGGATTTCGCAGTTATTCTTTTTGTGGAACACTGCCGGAATCTCTCCGGGTTTTGCATCTCTTTTGGATTGTGCCATCCAGTCATACAGCTGCATCTTTTCTTGGTGCTTTGCCTCAATATGGATGCCCGGTAACCCAATCACATCAGCGTCTCCGTTTGCTCCACAATACTGTTGTCCTCTTCTGCAATCGTAGCCATAATCTGTTTTTAATATGTTTGCAAGGTGTCTTTCAAATCTTGCTCCTTTCTGCTTGCTGTTTATTTTCTTTTTTGGTTCACGAACCGTGGTGTATTCTTCTTCACTGTATCCAATGTTCATATCTCACCTCAAAATGGTATGTCCTCATCCAGAGCGGCGAATCCATCTGGAACAGGCCCTGAATGGCTCTCTTTTGCGCTCTCGCCGTTTTTTTCGCCCCATTCAAGGAATTCAACGTTATCCGCAATTACGTCTGTGGTATAGTGCTTTACACCGTCCTTTTCGTAGCTGCCTGTTTGCAGTCTGCCTTGCACTGCAACCTTTCTCCCTTTAGCGAGGAATTTTTCGCAGTTCTCGGCAGTCTTGCCGAAGCAGATAATATTCGGAAAATCTGCTTTCTTTTCCTCGCCCTGCTTCACTCTGCGGTCGATTGCCAATGTGAAGCGGCATACTGCCATCTGTGAACCGGATGTGTATCTCAACTCCGGATCTCTAACAAGCCTACCAATCAGAATTACGTTATTCATAGATAGTTCCTCCCGAAAATTTTAATAAATTCTTCTCTTGTGTGTGTTTCTTCAAATTTAGCTTGCGCCATTTCTTTTAGCTTCAGATCTAAGCCCTTATCGAAGTGTACGCCGCGATCTCCTGTGTGATGCCGGAGACAAAGCCATACGGTTAAGCCGTACTTATCAGCTTGCTTTCGGTTTGATGTTCCGTACAGTACATGATGCAGCTGTAAATCTTGTGTAGTCCGGCACACAAAGCATTCTTTTGTGTCTTGCAAAATTGATTTCATGCTTGCCCCCATTGCTGCTTTAATCTTTCTAATTCGATTGGTGTCAATGTTTCGATTTTCATTTCCTTGCAAACGTCTACAACAGCATTTATTAGCCTTGTCATTTCCTTGGTATCATAGGTTGATGAACCGTAGTAACAAATGATATTCTCATATCCATCAAGCTTTGATTTTCCAAGGCTTTCACATACCCATCCAACACCTTTTTTCGCCCAATTTTCACACCATCTTTTTACTGCATCTTTCCGAATTGGAACGATCTCATACGTTCCATAATCCCTTACGAATTCTCGGTAAACATCTTCTTTTTTAGTCGGTGTATTCTTGGATAATTCATCAGCGATTTTTCCAAGAAGCACCCATAAATAAGAGTTTGCATCGAGGCTTCTTTTTCGCTTGATTTCCGCTATTTTGACCGAGTAATCTTTCTCAAGGTCTAATTCATCAATGCTGATTAAAAAGTCTCTGATTTCTCGATTTTGACCGTCTGAAAGTGGGATAACGATGTTGTCTTGTCCGAATATGTGTTCAATGCTTGGCTTGGCTTTCAGCTTCATTGTCTGGAATCCTCAATTTCTTTTAGTATAATCAATGCTTTTCCGTGCTGTTCCTGCGTCATCTGTCCGGTGCATCCTACCTGCTTCAGAATCTCTTTGTAGTCAACACCTAACTGTTCACAACGCTGTAAAAATGATTTCTTCTCTGTCGCTGTTGCCATTGCTTTACCAAATTTTCCGTTTTCACTTCCATGTTGGTCAGGATCCTCGCCAGTGATAATTTTATAGGCTTTCAGAAGTGCATACTTATCTGCGTATGTCATCGCCTTGCCTGGAGCTTTGTCTTGGCTGTCGACTCCATCACCGTAAGATGTGATGTCAATGTATTCATCTGGCTTTTCAGTGTTTACAAATCGATATGTGACCGAAATCCGAAGGAATTGGCTCTGCTTTTCTGTGACGTTTCCGTTATACTCTGACTTGGTCGTCATAACATCGTCTTTGATAATCTCTCTCTTGACCGGATAAGAATAAACTCCGTTTTTTGCCTCGATTGGCTTGACTGCGGCTAAAACGTCAGCTTCTCCTACTGCCTTATATGAAGACTTTCCGATTCCGACGGTCAAGTTTTTTGCTACTGCGGTTAATTCAGCTGTGATAGCTGACATCTTTTCGTAAATATTCATTAGAAGTCATCCTCCTCATCTATCTTGTCTATTTCTTTCATCAATTTGTTTTTAAGAATATTCATTGCTTCGTTCAGTTTTGCCAAGGCAGCATCAGCTATCTGTTTTTCGTTCATTTTTGATAATTCGAAAGCTTCCTGTAAATATTTGTCCATTTCCTTTTCGCTGCAATCGGAGCTTTCTCTAAGAGTTTTTAATAATGCTGTAGTTTCTGCCATCAGTTTTGAAAAAGTACCTTTAATTTCTACTTCGCCTTTATCGATTTTAATCATCGTATGTGTCCATCCTTTCTCTATTGTTGTCAAGGCAATCTTGGCAAATTAGCTTCTTGCCAAACCAGTATCCGTACTCACTCCGGATATGTTCGCCGCATTCAGAGCATATTGGTCTGTTATCATATGCGTGGGCTTTTTCGTATTCCCATCTATCTGCATCGGAAGCGGGGCTATCTGATTTCCATATCATTTTCTGTCACCGTCCATTATCAGCGTCATTGCTTGACTTTCTAGTGATTGCCTGTTATAATTTTCTTGGTTATTTTGGAATTGCCCCTCGTGGGCGTTCCTTTTTTTATTCATTTCTCACCTCTACTTCTAAGTGTTTGACACCATGTCTCACAGCATCTTCGTGGCTATCAAAGTAAATGTCTATGACGTTTCCCTTGACGGCTGAACCAGTATCTTGTGCCGTATAAACAGTGTCCCCGATTCTAACCTCCGTACCGAATGGAATAACCGAAGTATCAACAGCGATTGTCTTGCCCGCTTCGGCTGCTTCGCCGGATGCTGTATAAACGATGCCGTTTGGTCTGTTATCAGCCCATACTCCGCAGCACTTCCGGCAGCTGCAATATGCTGTGATTTTGAATTCTCCGAGTGATTTCCACTCTTGTTTTAATTCTTGTTTTGTCTCTTGTTTTAACTCACGTTTTAACTCGACTTGGTGAGTTACATGTGATTTAGACTGCGCTTCCTTTAGGTCATCATGTCCGGCAAAGCCTAGCATCGTTATGATTGCCGCTGTTGCCAGTATGCCGCCTAAAGGTTTCTTGATTTTGTCGATGGCGCCTAAGATGCCGCCGCCTGTTTTTCTGTACTTCATACTGTCGCCCTTGATTTCAGAACCGATGCAACGTCCGGTATGAAATACCTTTTTCCGACTTGCTCGAGACCGCTCAGATACTTGTCTACATTGTGTGGGTCTTTGTACCCCATGACCTCTGCCAACTCCTGACGAGTGATAAACAAGGTCTTTGTAGACATTTTCATTTGTCTTATCAGTTCTTGCTTTTCCATTATTTCCTCTCTTTCAGTAATGTGTTGACTGTTACGCCTAACACATCTGCTACTTTTTGCAGGCTAGTGAGGCTCGGAGTGTAGTCGTTTTTCCACTTGTACGAGCCGTTTTCGGCAATTCCTGCTCTGCGCTCTACTTCTTTTACTGTAAGCCCGCGCTTCTTTGCGTAATACTTGATATTTTCGAAAATCATTGTCTCTCCTTTCTTATAGAATGTGCTATAATGCTTTTGAGGTGGTAATCGGATTTATTTGAGGACTAATCGCAATAGTGCAACTATTCCTATGAAAATCCACATTGCCGCCGTTATCGGCTTCATGATCTGCAAGATTTTTTTCTGAATGGATTTCTTTTTAGCTTTCCGATCTTTATATGAAAGCCATTCTTCTTTTGTCATTCCTAATGTTTTGAAGAAATCTTGCTCTCGACCTCTGTTGACCCTTTCGTCTCCTAAAGCGCGCATCTTTATTTCTTCTAATGTGTAATTCTCTGACAACGGAATTGCTTTGCAATATTCCATAATCACGTTCCAATAAAGATCGTGGCTTATGAAGTATCCGTTCACCAGCAGAACCTCAACACATTCCAAAGGAAATTCGCAGTTGTTTTTGTAGAACATATCAAATAGTTCTTCTTTTGTTTTCTTTTCCACATCTAATCTCTTTCTTTTATCAGTTCGTCCACCGTTACGCCGAGGACATCGGCTACTTTCTTAATGTTTGTTACTGACGGGGAACTTTCTTTCCACTTGTCAATGTGCCCTCTTGCTAGTCCTGCCCTGCGTTCCGTTTCCGAAATAGAAAGACCGGCTTCTTTAATGTAATAGCGGATATTGTCGTGAAGCATATTTCCTCCTTTCTTTACGCAAATTTTTGTGTTATAATGCAATCGAGGCGGCAAGCAGAGTAGCTTGTCAGTTATGCCCGAGAAAGGGGGCTGATTTCCCTGTGTGGACAGCTTTTTATTTCTCGTGTGCCTTTGTGACAACATCGGTTATACCGATACTTGCCACCCGACTGCATTAAGGCTGGAAAGCCTAAGCAAACCGAACTGCTAAAGTCGAAGCGTACCCATTTAGATTGGTGCTTACACGCCAACATTTTGCAACTCACCGCTGGGAATAGCGCAGAAATCCCATCGTTCGCTTGGAAGCGCAGAAACTGATTCACGATGAAATTGTTTGTAAGTTGTGCAAGGTACGAAAGGTAAACAATTCAAATGAAACGATTATTTTGTAAGTATAAAATTATGAAAACCCTTGATAAACACTTTGAAAGTGAACCGTTTTTAACAGTCGAACAGATTGCTGATGAAATCGGTTGCGTTTCACATACGAAAAAGGAAATTGCCCTTTTGAATGCTTGTCTAAAAGAGTTATACAAAAGGGAATTTATTTGCAAGGACGAGAATTTCCGTATATCCGCTTTTGATTTCAGCTCTTACTATGAGTTCAAAGCAAATTGCAGAAATTTGTTTCTTGCTTATCTCGTTTCCGTATCAACCCTTGTTTCTGCTGTTTTCAGCGTCCTGTCTTATCTCAAATAGCTTTCAAAGCGAAACCGGCTATAATCACACCAATCAGCAGACCCACATAGATTCCAGCGAACAGACCTAAGCGCAGTCCATCAATGAATCCGTATTTCTCGCATGCTTCTACGTATGCGGATATTTCCGGGTCGTCCCAGTATGACATCCATTTTCTTGTCCTTTCACAACTTTTTTTTACTTCATCCATCCCTCACCTCTGCATCAAAACTATAAATACTTATAGTTTTTTATTGACTTTTCTATAAAAAAGGCTTATTATATAGACACCACATCTTATAAGTTTTTATAGAAAAAGTCGTTTTTGACTAGACTTTTTTCTAGTACTCTTTCAGTATACTAGAAATTTGTCTAGCTGTCAATATGCTTTCTATACATTTTTCTAGTTTTTTTGAAAGGACAGTGTAACTATGGCAGCATTAGAAATCATCAAAGAATTATGTGAAGAAAAAGGGGTAACAATTAAAAAGATGGAACAAGACATAGGAATCTCTGCGAACTCTTCGTTCAAGTGGAAAGCAAGAACACCGTCTGCTGAAAACTTGTTGAAACTATCAGAATACTTCGGAGTATCTACCGATTACATATTAACGGGGGAAGATAATGGAGTGTCTAAACAAGATTATTATTTTGACCCAGAGATAGCAACTATTGCACAGGAAATAGCAAGACACCCGGGCATGAAAACATTATTTGAAGCTTCTAGGCATCTATCTGATGAAGATTTGCAGTATGTAAATGATTTAATCAAGAGATTCAATAATAAATAAGAGGAGGAAAACATGGAAGAAAGAGTTAATATTATCTATCACCCTTTGCCGCTATCAATAAGGGGGTTCGTAACCCAAACATTCGACGATAACGGAGAACCATTTTACACCATCTGCTTGAATACCGCATTTAATGCAGAAGTGCAATATCGGACTTTCAGACACGAGATCGCACATATTGCTCATAACGACTTCGACAGCGACATGCCAATCGGAGAGATTGAAGCTATTAGACATGCTACTATTTAGAAAATATAGGAGGTACAAAATGAAAGTATTAAAAGGTATCGCACAAATCGTTATATGCTTTGTAGTTTTAAGCTTTGCACAACCTTTGATTTATCGTGGGGCAACATTTATAGGTGATTTCTTCACATCGGGAATGTTTGTTGTGGTAAGCTTTGGAGTTGGATTGTTAGTGCTATATGGATTATTCTCTTTGTTTTGCTATGCTATTTCTTATGGAATTGGAACAAAAACAAGTGCTATAATAACATCTGTTTTATGCATAGCTCAAACTATATATTTTAATGCACAATTAACTATACACAACGATTTTTCTGCAGCCATTGTTGCATCATGGATAGCTATTGTATTATCCGTTGTCGGTCAAGCGTCTTTTCCTTTTCTTGGTGTAAAAATGAAAGAGGAACAATAATAGAACTATGGAATACATCAGAAAAACATTTACCTTTGAGGGTAAACGGTACACTGTCAGAGGAAAAACTGAAAAAGAAGCCATTATGAAGATGGCGAATAAACTGCGGGATTTGGAGGAAGGCAGTGTTGTCATATCGGGGAATACTTCGGTAAAAGATTGGGCATTGAAGTGCGTGGAAACATACAAGACCAACCAAGCTGATGCTACAAGAAAAACCTATTTGGAAAAAATGAATTCTGTCATTTTTACGAAAATTGGAAGCAGAACACTAAAATCAATAAAACCTTTTGACGTGCAGAATGTGATGAATTCTTTGCAAGGTTACTCGAAAGCCTACATATCCGATATTTATCAAATGCTTAGGTTTATTTTTTCAAAAGCAAAAACAAACAAACTGATTGCTGATGATCCAACGCTAGATTTGCAGAAACCAAAAGGAACAAAAACGAACCGTCGTGCGCTTACAGAAAGTGAAGAATACCATTTTCTAAAAGTGTGCGAGGAAAGCGACAGGTTTTTGGTGTTCATGTTAATGTATTATTGTAGCTGCAGAACGTCCGAAGCAATCAACATTATGGGAAAAGATATTGTGGCGATTACAGAAAACGGAGAGAAGTACAACGTATTGCATATAAGGGGAACAAAAAGCGGAAATGCCGACAGGAAAGTCCCTCTTCCGGATGTTTTATACCATCGAATAAAAAACACGCCTAAATTCAGCTACGTTGCGACTGACACCAGAGGTAACAAGTATACAAAATCAAGCCTTAAATGTGCGCTAAATGCTCTACGGCGCGAAATGAACATCTCAATGGGGTGCAAGGTTTTTCGGAACGAACTTATTCAACCGCACCCTTTGGCGGATGATTTTGTTCCATACTGCTTGCGTCACACCTATTGCTCAAACCTATGCAAAAAAGGAGTGGATATAAGAGTTGCTCAATACTTAATGGGACATTCGGACATCAGGTTGACAGCAAACATATATACACATACGGACAATTCTGCTATTGTGGACGCAGCAAAAAAAATGAGTGTGTGACACTTGGTGTGACACTATAGAATATAACAGTTGAAAAATAGCCATTTCTTACCGCGTTCGCAACGCAGAGGTCAAGGGTTCGAATCCCTCATCGTCCACCATAACAAAACCCTTGGAATTTCAATGTTTTCAAGGGTTTTTTCTTGCCTTATTTTTTGTAAATTATTTCAAATTTTAAGGCAAAAAGGTGCTGTTTAGTGGTATTTGGTGTGACACTCGGTGTGACACTTTTGCTTAGCCTTTTTTATAAAACAGAAAAACCACCAACAAACGGTGGTTTTTTCTGTGAAGTGTGTGTATACGTGAAAAGCACGTGTTTTATATATCTATTATATAGCAGATCCGTTTACGCGTCAAGAAAATACTTTGCTACTTTGTATTTCTTCCCATCAACGTCATTGATGAAGTTATCCGACATGCTGTAATAGAATTCTGTGTCTTCCGACATGCCCACCATCGCCGCTGTGTCGTGATAATCGTTGTAGCACATATTCATCACCATATACCATGAAACGCAATCAAAATCGCTTCTTTTTGCGCTTACAAATGAAGCGATTGTTTCTATCGACCATTTCTCGCCATACGGACGCATGTTTCTGACGATCTCTTTTGCCTTTTCATCGCAAATATGGTATGCCACCGCGCCAATCTCGTCCATGATACTTTCATAGCACGCAGGGTCGTATCTTTTCAAGCGTTCCATTCCGTTATTGATTGCATGGTGGACTCTATCCCATTTCGGCTCTTCCTTGCGCGAAATAAGACTAATCAATTCCATGTATTCCATTACTGAATCCTTTCTACTGTCACGATTGCGTTATTGACTGTGGCTGATGCAGACAGTCTGAACGACAACGCAGCTTCCGTTCCGATGTTGTTTCTTACAGCCCGCACAATATCCGTAACGTTGAGTGTGATAAGGTCCGTTGCCGCTGCCGATGTTGCCCCTGCTACTGCATCAGGAATAGCAACACCGTTGTTATACATCTGCAAAGTGACGTTTCCGGCAGCTACACCAGTAATATTAAACATCGCGTCAATATCATACGCGCCGCATTTGTTTAAGTTGATGCGGTTATTCGTCATTGCTGTGTTGCAATTCGTATTGAATATGAGATTCAGCGGAATATCCGTTCCGGCTGTTACCGCTGTAGCAGTTATAATGTTTGCTTTTAACATTTGTTTCCCCTTTCTAAGACAACGGCGGGGAAACCCCGCCGATTCTTTAACCTATCGTTATACCAAAGTCGTTCCGGTCATGCCATTGCACCCATAGGCGATCGGCGCCATGTAATAACCATACGGATTCGTTTTCGGAATGCCGCATAATGCAGTCTGGAGCTGAAGCTGATTGATTTGGTTCTGCATATCAGCAATTCTGTTTCCAGTGATGGCATCTAAGATCTTCTGTGTCTGTTCTGTCGTGTTTGCATTGATTGCTGCGGTATTGATTGCACCATTGTAGTTTACGCCGTCAATCGCTCTCTGCGTCTCGCAGCAACACTGCGCAATCTGACTTTGTGTCGTACCGAAGTTACGAAGCGTTTCATAGCCAATATTGGAAAGTCCGTTCTGCAATCCCATGTAATCAGACTGCAAGCTGTCATTCAATCTACCGACTGCATTGTCAAGGTTGTTGAAGTTCATAGCGTTGCAAAGCCCTGCTTCTGTGACCGGAGAGCCTTTTGCCCCGCCGAAACCAAACCCGCCGCCACCGATGAGCAGCAGAATCAGTAAAGCGAAAATCCACAATCCGGAACCGCCGCCACCGAGCACGTTTGTATCTTTGCCGGTAACTGCGCTGATGTCAGCTAATGAATAATTTTCCATGATAGTACTCCTTTTCTTTTATTTATAAAATTGCAATTTTATCGAAGCATGCCAAGAATCATATCGGGGTTTATGCCCATTTCGTTGCATTTCTGATAAAAAACCTCTTGTGGATTTTTACCGTTTACCATATCCATAACCTCTTTGATTCTTGGGTCGTTCATTTGACTAAGCGCGGACATCGGGTCTTTTGCAGTCTGCATGATTTGTTTTATTTGACCGATTGCCGGTGCGATCTGTGTCATTTGTAAAATAGGATTCATTACTCTACCCCCTTATCTGTGAGCGACTTTTTTATCGTTTCGGATAATTCCATAATCTGCGCCTTTAATTCGTCTAATTCCGCATGATTTACAATATCAGCTTTCGGCTCTTGCACTTCCACAAAATCAAAAGCCTTTACCGTAGAAAATCCGGAAGCATCGGACGTTTTCAAATAGAATCTAGGTCTTGTAGAATCCATCAGTATGACTTGTTGGTTCGGAAAAATTCTATAAGCGTTTGCGCTCTCTATTCCATTGACGTATTGAATGCCCTGTGTGTTGAACATGATTTTCTCCTTTTTTCTTTTATTCTGACACACACAAGACCACGAGACAATTTACGAAAAAGGTACAAAAAAGGCATAAAAAAAGAAGGGGTCGGAATCGACCCCTTACAATACTTTCCCTATTTTCCTGTTTACGCGTTGAGAATATTTCCTTGCTGTGTCTGCTGATATGTTGAGTGCTTCGGCGATTGCTTCTAAGGGAATCCCTCTTGACCGCATCTCAAACACTTCGATCTCTAAATTGACAAAATTGCAATTTTCACGAAAGAAGTCGAGTTCCGGCTTTGTGAAGCCACATACCCGCATGTTTTCTCCTATTCTTTTATCTCTTTCTTTACCTGTTCGTAGACAGATTCAATAATTTTGTCTAATTCGTCGGCAGAGACATTGATTTTCAGTTCTTTCAGCTTATTGGAAACAAACTCCAAGACCTCTGCTTTTTTCTTCTCGCCTGTTTCAGACTGCATCCACTGTTTCGCCCATCTGACTGAAACTTCCGTCCAGTACATGATTGTTTCCTGCTTTTCTTTGCTCATTTCTGCCTTTGCAGCTTTCCATTTTGTCGTCACAAGCGGGACTAAAACGCCTGTGATAATCAGTGTGCATAAGCTAATAATTACTTCCGTCCAGTTAATCATAGTTACTCATCCTTTCCTTTAACTTTCAGACCTGCCAATAACGCTAATTCCACCGTCCAACTACTGAACCATGCAACGGTCAGTGTGTCCGGAACTGCTTTGTCCATGTAGGACAATATCAAAACAGCAACGGTATACCACAAGATATTGACCATCGCTGCAATAACAAACTTTGTTCTCTTTTTCATAATCAATCCTCATAGATGATTGGAAGCTTTAACGCTTCCTCACACCATTTCTTAACCTTTGAATTACCTTTCATGGCGATATAAGCCTCATATTGCTCTTGAAATGCTTCGTAATCGTCCTCCGGTATCCCGCCATGCTTGATGTATGATTTTGCGTCGTCTAATAGCTGCTTTCTGCCGATCGCAAGAATCATTCTCTCGCCTGGTCTCTTCTTTTTTCTCCTGTCGTTCACAAAATCGCGAATTGTGGGTCCAACCCAAGACGAGCTGATAACTGCTAGAATCAATGTTAATACGTAGTTCTCCTGCATGTTTTCTCCTTAAATTGCAAATGCTTTGTTAATTTGTTTTCCGCTTCTTGAATCCCAGTTGTAGAACGTCTTAGAGTATTTTACGGAAGATCCCATGTGCATACCCCATGTATAAAGTCCAGCTTCACCTACAATCTCATGCGCTTCGCAGATCTCTTTCCACTTCTTAGCGTACCGAATGAATTCCTTTTCTGAAAGTCCGGGCATGCCCCAGTCTGTGGCAACACCCCTTAGATGGCTTGATTTTGCGTTACCGCCTACTTTTTTATTGTAGACGGCAGTTCGATACCAAGCATTGATTTTCATCGGTCTTTGAAGCCATTTTCGGAATTCTTCAAGACACTGTGCGTGAAGAATTGCTTCTGCTGTCAGCTTGACGGTTCCAGTCTGATTTTTAGCATATTCTTTGAACGTGAAATGCTCCGTCAGATTGGAACCGGATAGAATAACTTTTGACATGTCTTCTCCTTCCTAAAATGGGTTCTTTGTCTTTGGACTTGCCTTTAATGCCTCGAACAATGCCCATTTTTGTTCCCTTGAAATATCTGCCCTCGATAAAAATCCTTTGAGTTCGTCGTTTGAATATCTGCCGTTTCCGTTTGCGTCGATCAGACCGGCAGCATGATCTAACATTTCAGGTGTAATTCCTGCACGCTTGATTGCTGTCGCTCTTTTTACTGCACTGTCAGATAAAAGTGTACTGACTATTTGAGTTGATTGTCCGCTGTCTAAAAGCGCATAAGCCTTTCCGACACTCTTTGTGTAACCGGATTCTCTGATTGTCCTCGCTGCGTTTATCACATCTTCCTTTGTTGCCCCTGCTTCTCGAAGCTTTGTTGCTTTCTCTGCGGCGGTTTTCGATGTCATGGCTATAACTGCTTCTTCATTCATGCCGCTTTCTGCAAGCGCATAGGCCTTTCCCGCACTGGAATCCGCTCCGCTTTCGGATAATATCTGATTTGCTTCTTTCACTTGGCTAACACTCATTGTTCCGCTGTCAACAAGTGCCTTTTGCGTTTTGTTCAGTTCTCCGTAGTCGTAAGCATCTCTGGTTGCCTCTCCCATAGAAATAACAATAGAACGCTTTGCGGCATCAGATGCAGCCTCGTAAACGTCTCTGACAGCCTCTTTTTTTTCGTCTGTTGTCATGTTTTGATATTCGGAAGACGATGTTAGACTTGAAAGCCCTTTGTAAACTTCTTGCCCTCTGATCTTCTTGTACTCTGTAAACTGCTCCGGAGTCATGCGAATATCCCTACCATCATATCTTACAGTGTAGCGTGAGCTGTAATCGGTAGGAACAACGTCTTTCCCCTCGCTTCCAAGTGCCTGACGAAGATTTTCGAGTTCTAGCACGGTTCTGTCTGTCTCTTTCTTTTGCACATACGCCGGAGACAAGAAATTTTCAAGTCCTGCCTTTAGATAGTCTGTTGGAGACTGTTTGCTATCCGTTCTTCCAAACATATCGACAAAACTTTGATTTGTGTTTGTTAAACCCGGGATTTTGTTTTCAAGCTTATCAATATACTTTTCTGTGTCTCTTTGCAGTTTATTTTCTGCTGTCGAAAGCGCGATTTTTCTTTCCGGTACAAGCGTTCTTGCAGTTTGACCTACAAGCGTAGGTATAAACTGACTTACAAGGTTTTGTGCAGCATTTCCCATGAATTTTACAATATCTTTGCTGTCTCCGTTCGCGAAGTCAAACAGATTTTGCACACCGGAAAGCATAGACATCTCCAAAACAGGTTGATAGATCTGCGAAAGGCTTTCGATTCCGTCCCATATATTTCCGCCCTCTTTAAAGATAGAGTTTCCGAGTTCTACTCCAACGAAGAACGGCATACAGATTGGAGCCGCCCAGTCCATTGTAATAGAATAATCACCGATATTCAGAGCGTAATCCTGCTTTCCTAAAAGCTGTTGCCATTTATACTCGCTGTTGTATTCTCCAAGAGAACCGTTTGCAAGTCCCTTGTTTCCCATGTACATGCCAAGTGCCACAACGCCGGTTCCGGTAAGCCCTTCTGCTACTTGCGTTATTGCTTTCTGCAATGCTATTGCGTCTTTTGCTCTCGCAATCTGATACATGCCCTTAGCAAGTCCAAGCGGCGAATGAGAAACGCCTCGTTTCAGAATGTTTATCGGGGTCTTTGTGAATGGTAATGCAGAATCCATGACAACTTTACCTGCGGTCTTGAGCGCTCTTGTACTTGCCTCATCGGTGGCTTTCACATTTAAGTTTTGACGGAATTTTGCAAGAACATCGGCAAGTCTGCTAGGATCACGATAAGTTGAGCGTAGTGCTTCATTATAAGCATGCTCTGATGCTTGCTGAATAAATTCGTCTGTCAAGTCACCGACCTTTTTGCCATTTGCTTTGCAATACTGCGCGAAAGCACTGTCATAATTAAGTTTCATGAACATTTGGTCTTCCACTTCAAGTGCTGCGCTGTTTAAGTTTTTTGCACCCTCCAAGAACCTATTGTTAAAAACTCTAGCTTCTAGCGGTCGAAGTTCTTCGTTATACTTACCGTTTCCGCTTTCTAGAGTCTTCCTCAATTTGTCAAACTGTTCTCCGGCAAATTTCCTGAGTTCTCTATCGCTAGTTGAATTAGTCAGTATGGCAGCTGTTTTGTTCGCCCCGACCCTCTCCAATCTTCGGCTGAATACCTTTTGCAAACCGGTTTGGAGTATATTATCCATTCTGACAACAGGAACATATAAAGCGTTTCCGACAATGTTTCTGATGTGTGTTCTTGGATTGCCGAGCATGGCAAGGTATCTCCAAGCTGTGAGTTTTTCGGAGAACGTCGCAGGCACTTGATTCCAAAGTTCAATGTTTATCTGCTTTCTAAGTTCCGGCAATTCTTCTTCCGATGCGTTACGAAGCCTATTGAGCATTTCATCGCTAATATTTACGTTTACGCCTGTGTTTTTCTTGATATTATCGACGGAACGAATAACATTCTTGACTCTACCTTCCGGAGACAGTGAATTAAAAAGTCTCATTGCCTGCAAGGTTCTTCCGGCTTCACTCTCCATTTGGCATACGTCAGACAAAACGGTTTGTGCAGCTTCATAATTGCCTTTATTGATGTGTTCTCTCGCAAGCTGATAGCCCATAGCAATATCATCGCTTCGGACTTCTTTTCCTTCTTTCAAGATGTTTTCAAAAGACTTCGTTTCAAAATCAATCCCATTTGTTTTGATTTTGTCAGATGCAACGTCAAGCTTCTCTTTATTCGTTGTCTTTCTCGTCCAGTAAGAGCCTTCCTCGATGTTCGCTTTGATTGCTTCTTGTGCTTTCTTGTCAACAATCGGAGAGTTATACACGGTCTTTGCACCTTGCGTTACTTTTCCGTAATCTGTAGCTTTCGGGATTGTTCCGTCATATGTTCCATACTTCTTCGCCGATTCTTTTAAAGTTTGGTTTGGTCTTGCAGTATCAGCACCAAGGTCTTTCAGCCTGCCATTTTCTACAGAATTCAGAATTGTTTCTGTTTTATTCAATTCTCCGTTAACGGTCGGAAGTTCCATTTTCGGCTCGATTTTGACGTTTTCAGCCTGTTTTGCAACGGTTTTAGGTAATTCTACCTTTGGTGTGACTTCGTCCTTTACAGCCTGTTTTACGGTATTCGGCAGTTCCTTTTTGACTGCTTTTTTCGAGCCTTTGAGCGATTTTGCCACCGGAATCGCTTCCATAATTCCGCCAGTAACGACGTTCAGCGCCGCATTGGCAGCCATATCTTTGGCAAGTTCTTTGCCTTTTTTACCATCGCCCCTTGCCAAGCCTAAATCCATTGCTGTACCAACAGTAGCATCTGCGATTGCGTTCTTGGTAGCACTTTTTAAGACCTGTTTTGTAGCTTCCTCGCCGATTTTCTTTCCGACCTTGCTCGCAACGGCTTTTTCGGTTGCTTTTTTGCCTGCTTTAGTAGCCAAAACTTTTCCGGCAGCCTTTGTGGTCGCTTTTTCAGCCGCGCCATATCCAGTAGCATAGCCAAGCATTTCCCCTGCGATGGTTCCTATTTTCCTAGACTTTTCAGCGTTCTTTGTAGGCGGCTTGATGATTTTGCTGCCTTTTTCCATTTTATCGCTAAGCTTCTTTCCCTTTGCGATGCTGTATGCTGTGCCCGGAAGCGAGGAATTTACAAATCCCTCGCCCACGCCAGTATAGAATTGACCGACTTTATCGTTATTAAATCCGCCTTTTCTGTTGTACTCGGCTTTCTTCTCTTTGGCAATCTGATCCTGCACCTTTTGACGCTCTGCGGTCGGCAAAAAGTCAGATTTAATGTCGCGCCAAAGCCAGTCGGCTTGCTGTTTGACCTTTTCCTTTAAGTATTTTTTCTTTTTGTCTTGTCCGGATTCCCCGAATTTCGATGCTTGGCTATTCGGCATCGGCAGAGGAATATCGGTTCTCTTGCTTTTTATATCGCTTTTCTTAATCCCGCTGCCGAATTTCGATGCTTGGCTATTATCCTTTGGCAAGGGAATATCGGTTCTCTTGACTTTTATATCGCTTTTCTTGATTTTACTGCCGAATTTTGATGCTTGGCTATTCGCCATCGGCAGAGGAATATCAGTTCTCTTTGCCATGTGAAACCTCTATCGCTTCTTTGTTTTGCCTGCAAAACTTTGTGCTTGTTTGTATATTCCGGAGATAATGCTATTGCCACTGCTTGTTGTATTTGATTTGTTAGCGTTTCCCCATACGGAACTATAATCTACTGAATTATTTTTCTTCGATGACGACGAAGAATTGCCTTTCTTATTACTGGAAGAATTGTTCTTCTTTTTGCTGTTGTCCGTAACAGTGTATCCCATCGCCTTTGCCGCCGCAGCCGCCGCAGAAGAGTTGTTGTAGTGAAGCCGTCCGTCAGAATCCGTCCATACATAGTTAGGATTCTTCGCTTGAATATTCGATGATACTCTATTATTCCACGCGTTTACCTTGTTCTGTTGTGCCTGATTCAGATACGATTCTAGTGCTGACATTTGGCTATCGGCTAACTGCTGACGGCGATTCGCCAAGTCCTCTGCCTGCATCTGACCATACTGGTTATTGATATTCGCTTGGCTAGATTGCAACTGCGACATAAGCGACGCTAAATCTCCTTGGTATTCACTGCCAAGTTTCGCAAGCGCCTCTTGCAATGCAGCATCATTGCTAGCTAGTCCGGAAGAATAAGCGTTAAGAATTCCATTTAATGCCGTCTCACTCGCCCCGCCTGTGATGCCGCTAGACGATAACTGCTCTGCTAGTTTGTTCTTGTTTTGACGGTATGCAATGTACTGCTGTCTTGCCGCATCACTAGCCGCTTGGTTCGCTTGGCTTACACCTTGATTGTAAACACTGCCTAGTTGCCCCGCATTGGTGTTGTAGATGTCTTGCGCGCTGTTTAACGCAGCATTCCATTGTTCTTGTATACTGGGGTCAGCTTGGATATTATTTGCACCAAAAGCCTCCTGCCCGCCTCTCAAATTGTTCAGATATGTATCTAATGTCAATCGATTTCCGGTAGACGGGTCGCGGACGTAGTTTCCCCATGCGGTCAGCCCATTGCCGAGATAAGTCGGCGCTTTGGAACTTAAAGAAGAACTAGGGGTTCTACTGCTTCCTGTTTTTTGAGTAGAACCAACTGGCGATGTATTCGTAAAAAGTTTTCTGATTGTTTCACCGCCAAAAGAATTTCCGTAAGAATTGGAACCGCCAGTAGCCTTTTTGTAATTAGATATCGCAGAAGATAAACCATTGCCCCATACGCCATCCACTTTCCCTGTGTAATAGCCCTCTTTTTTCAGAGCTGTTTGCATCTGTTTTACTGATGATGTTGACGCGGTTCCTTTCTTGTAGATTGTGCTCATATTTTTCCCTTTCTAAAAATTTTCAAAATCATGTCAACTTTTACTATTGAAAAACGTGTTATATATAGAACCCCACAGCGCACTAGGCGAATATGCAAAAATTCGGTGCAGATACGAACAGTCTATTTCTGACCCGCAGTCCTGCGCCTATGCATGGAACATGCCGCCTGCGCTGATGGGGTTCGTTTTTTATACTTCTTTCCAGCCTTGCGGATATGCTTCTGGTGACCACACGTTGTTATCAATCAGTGATTCATATGTCTTGCCTTTATATGTCACCTTATCTCCTTTCATGTATGGGTTGGTGCTCTCCGGCTGTTCCCATTCCGGGATTACCGACGGTGTAGGAATCAGCACTTTCGCCCACAGGCTCGGTGCATCTGTTGGCGTCCATGATGCCTGCGCTGTATGATCCTGCAAACATTTGTATAGAACGTCGTTAAAACGTACTCTGTCTCCATTTTTGTATGCGTTTTTGTCGTTCCACACTGGATACAGATCTTTTCCTGTCAATGCTGCGGCGTCCTCTGCGGTTTTTGTCGCTGATCTTAAAAATTTCACCAATTCATCATGTGTCATGCGCTCACCTCCTTTGCTAATAGGTCTGCATACTCATCTAACGTATG
>ERZ1026772.250-NODE-250-length-41428-cov-12.447200_pt1 | contig 41428 bp, 39 predicted proteins | sample MGYA00380124_ERZ1026772 | MGnify/ENA primary metagenome ERZ1026772 (study PRJEB33269, sample SAMEA4719760) | human gut metagenome | biome: human-associated habitat; feature: organic feature; material: feces | place: Cameroon | collected 2013-10 ...
ATCGCCGTGGGCATGGCCACCAACATCCCGCCCCACAACCTGCGGGAGGTCATCGGCGCCTGCATCTGCGTGCTGGACGACCCGGACGCCACCCTCGGCGACCTGATGGAGCACGTCAAGGGCCCCGACTTCCCCACGAAGGGCATCATCATGGGACGCAGCGGCATCCGCGCCGCCTACGCCACCGGCCGGGGCCGGTTGATGGTGCGCGCCCGCCACGAGTTCGAGGAGTTCGGCAGCGGCCGTACCCGCATCGTCATCACGGAGCTGCCCTATCAGGTGAACAAGCGGATGCTCATCAAGGCCATCGCCGATCAGGTGGAGGATAAGCGTCTGGATGGTATCTCCGATATCCGGGACGAGTCCGACCGCAACGGTATGCGGATGGTCATCGAGCTCAAGCGCGACGCCAATCCGCAGGTGGTCTTGAACCGCCTGTTCGCCCAGACCCAGCTCCAGACCACGTTTGCCATCAATATGCTGGCGCTGGTGGAGAACCAGCGCCAGCCGAAGATCCTCTCCCTGCGGCACATCATCGACGAGTACCTGAAGTTCCAGGAGGAGATCATCGTCCGCCGGACGCGGTTCGACCTGAAGAAGGCCCAGGAGCGCGCCCACCTGCTGGAGGGTCTGCTCATCGCGCAGGACAACATCGACGAGGTCATCCGCATCATCCGCAGCAGCTATGATGACGCCAAGGAGAAGCTGATGACCCGCTTCGGGCTGGACGACGTGCAGGCGCAGGCCATTCTGGATATGCGCCTCAAGGCTTTGCAGGGTCTTGACCGGGAGAAGCTCCAGACCGAGTACAAGGAGCTGGAGGAGAAGATCGCCTACTTCCTGCGTATCCTCAGTGACGAGAGTCTGGTGAAGTCCATCCTCAAGGAGGAGCTGACCGCCATTGCCGACAAGTTTGGCGACGACCGCAAGACCGAGATCCAGGACGTGGAGGACGAGCTGGACATCGAGGATCTCATCGAGGAGGAGCAGTGCGTCTTTACCCTGACGGAGAACGGTTACATCAAGCGCACGCCGGTCAGCGAGTACGCCGCCCAGAGCAAGGGAGGTATGGGCAAGAAGGGCATCACAACCCGTGAGGAGGACACCGTGGTGGACGTGTTCACCGCGTCTACCCACGACTATATCCTGTTCTTTACCGACACCGGCAAGGTCTACCGCAAGAAGGGCTATCAGATCCCGGAGAGCGGCAAGACCGCCAAGGGTACCAATATCGTCAACATCCTGCAGGTGGAGACGGGCGAGCGGGTACAGGCCATGCTCCACTTCCGGGAGCAGACCGACGAGGAGCTGTACCTGTTCATGACCACCCGGAACGGCACGGTGAAGCGTCTGGAGGTCAGCGCCCTGAAGAACCTGCGGAATAACGGCATCCGCGCCCTGACGCTGGACGAGGGCGACCAGCTGATCTCCGTAACGGAGACCCGGGGGCATGACCGTATGCTCATCGCCACCCACGACGGACAGGCGGTGTGCTTCGACGAGACGGACGTGCGCGCCATGGGACGTACCGCCGTGGGCGTCCGGGGTATCCGCCTGCGGGAGGGCGACTATGTCATCGGCGCCGCCCGCGCCGACGCGGGCAAGACGGTGCTGTCCATCACCGAAAACGGCTTCGGCAAGCGGACGCCTATCGAGGAGTACCGCATCACCAACCGCGGCGGACTGGGTATCCGCAACTACATGGTCACGGACAAGACCGGCTGTGTGGTGGGCATGAAGATGGTGGACGGCACGGAGGATCTGCTGCTGGTGACAGAGGCCGGTATTCTCATCCGCACGCCGGTGGAGAATATCCGCGTGGCCGGACGCGCCACGCAGGGCGTCATCGTCATGCGCTTCAAGGAGGAGGGCGATCATGTGATCTCCATGGCACTGGCCGACCCGGAGGAGAAGGACGAGGCGGCGGAAACGCCTGATACGGAGGAGACGGTATGAACAGCGCACCCCGGGAAGCCATGGTGCCGCTGAGCCGCTGGCAGTATTTTACAAAGACGATGTACCACAACGCGGCGGAGAAAAGCCGGTTTGTGTATAACAAGGTCATCTATGAGAAGGATGAGGCGCTCCGACAGATCGAGGAGGGCAACGGCCGCATCAACATGGGACTGCTGCTGGTGCTGCTTCTGATGTTCTTCACGGCCAGCTCCATGAAAAATATCTGGGTCATCGTGGCGGGGATGGTCATTATCGTGGCCGGTGAGGTGGTGCGGCTCTGTCGTCTGCCCAAGGACATCACGGCCCACCTCACCGACACGGGAATGCGGGAGCGCTGATATGGCGGACATCACACCGATCGCCCGTATCGAGACGCCCTTCGCGGAGAAATTCGGCGTACCGCGGCAGAGCGGCGTGGCCGCCTGCCCCGGACGCATCGTGTTCGAGCCGCCCTACCGCGACCCGGCGGCGCTGCGGGGTCTGGAGGATTTCTCCCACATCTGGCTGATCTGGCAGTTTGACCGGGCGCTGCGGCAGGACTGGTCGCCCACCGTCCGGCCGCCCCGTCTGGGAGGCAACACCCGCATGGGCGTATTCGCCACCCGCTCCCCCTTCCGCCCCAACGGGCTGGGGCTGTCCTCCGTGGCGCTGGAGCGCATCGAATGGGACACGCCGGAGGGGCCGGTGCTCCATGTACGGGGCGCCGATCTGGTCAGCGGGACGCCCATCTTTGACATCAAGCCGTATCTGGCGTATACGGACAGCCATCCCGACGCCGCCGGCGGGTTTACCGCCGGTCTGGCGGGAGAAAGGCTGACGGTGGAATGTCCGGCGGCGCTGCTGGACGCCGTTCCGGAGGAGCAGCGGCAGGGCTTGCTGTCGGTGCTGGCCAACGACCCCCGGCCCCGGTATCAGGACGACCCGGCGCGGGTCTACGGCATGGCCTACGGCGGACGGAACGTCCGCTTCCGCGTGGAGGGCGGCGTGCTGACCGTTCTGGGCGTAGAATAAGGCGGGCGTGTTCCGCACCCCAGAGAGCCGCTGAATCCGGTAGAAACGGATAGCAGCGCATTTCAGAGCAAAAGCGGCAGCGCACAGAGAAATACGTCGATTCCACATTTCGGACAGATCGGAACGCGCTGCCCGGCGGCGAAAGGAAATCCAAAAACCATCGGTTTTTGGCGGCGTTCTTTCCCCCGTTTCTTTCGCTGCTGAAAGAAATGGGGCCGTCGGAGACAAAAGGTGTCCGCCGGCGCGGGAGAAGCAAGACCTATAAAACCGGAGAGACAGCAAGAAATGAGAAATCTATGAAAACAGTTGAAATATACACCGACGGCGCTTGCAGCGGTAATCCCGGGCCCGGCGGCTGGGGAGCGATCCTCCGCTATAAGGAGACGGAGAAGGAACTGTCCGGCGGCGCGGCGGACACCACCAACAACCGAATGGAGCTGACCGCCGTTATCGAGGCGCTGGCGCTGCTGAAGGAGCCTTGCGTGGTGGAGCTGTACTCCGACTCCAAGTATGTCATCGACGGGCTGTCCAAGGGCTGGGCCAAGGGCTGGCAGAAGCGGGGCTGGATCAAGTCCGATAAAAAACCGGCGCTGAACCCCGACCTGTGGGAGCGGCTGCTGGCGCTGACAGACCGGCACGAGATGCACTATCACTGGGTCAAGGGCCATGCGGAGAACGAGAAGAACAACCGCTGCGACCAGATGGCAGTGGCGGAGAGCAAGAAATTCCAATAAAAACGAGGGAATTCACAAAATGTTCATGAGAGATTCATGATTTTGCCAATTTTCCTGGGTAATATAGCAGCATCCAAAGGAACTTCCCTTCCTTATGTGATTTTCTCTCTCTCCTAACACACAAAACACACAGAAGAAGCCCCGCCAGCAGGCGGGGCTTCTTCTGTGCTGCGGCAAAGCAAGAAAACACACCCTGCGTCATAAGGCGCAGGGTGTGTTTTACTTACCTATAATAGTTGGTCTCGTCCTCCAGCGCCATGGGCAGCCCATTGTGGTACACAGGGATGGTCTGGAACTTGAAGCGGCTGGCGCGGTGCTTGGCGTCGATCTGCTCCTTGATGGCGGGATCCACCACGCCACGGCGGACATACTCATTCACCGCATGGTAGGTGAAACCCAGATTGTCCTCGTCGGTGAGGCCGGTCAGGCCGTCGGAGGGCGGCTTGATGAGGAACTTCTCCGGCAGGCCCAGCTGACGGCCCAGCGCAATGACCTCCTCCGTGGTGTACATACCCAGCGGCGAGAAAGCGCCGGCGCTGTCGCCGTAGATGGTGCAGTAGCCCACCCAGTCCTCCGACAGGTTGCTGGTGTTGATGACCACGCCGCCGTCCAGCGACTGGGCCACGGCGTACAGGGTGGACATACGGATGCGGCTGGGCAGGTTTACGACGGTCTGGCGGCTGGGCGTCAGCCCTACCCGCTCCATCTCCGTCAGCACGCCCTGTACCGCGTCGTGGATGTTGATGGTGCAGTGGGGGATGCGCAGATGCTCCACCAGCGCCTGGGAGTAGTCGATGTCCGGCTGTACGCCGTCGGGCATCAGCACGCCGTACACCCGCTCCCGCCCATAGGCGGCGGCAGCCAGCGCCGCCACGGTGGAGCTGTCCTTGCCGCCGGAGATGCCGATGACGGCGGTACGCCCGTGACACGCCTCCAGCTGGGTGTGCATCCACTCCAGCAGACCTGCCAGCTGCAACTGAGGATTGAATTCCATAGGGTCGCCCTCCCTTGTCGTTTCCTTGCAAGTATTGTAGCGCGGAAGGGCGGATTTTGCAAGAGCCGATCACCCCAGAAGGCCGGTGACATCCTCCAGCGTCAAACCGCGCTGGAGCGCCAGCGTAATGCCGTAGCCCACCATGCGCCCCAGCTCCGTCACGCGCTGGTCAATGTCCTGCGGCGTAACGAACAGGTCAGCACCCCGGCCACACAGCGCCTGCCGGGGACAGCCCGCCTCCTCCAGCAGATCGGCGCACAGGGTGGCGCCGTCGATGACCGTGGGAACGCCCACGGCGATGACAGGCACGCCCAGCGCCGCCCGATCCACGGCACGGCGATGGTTGCCCACGCCGGAGCCGGGGGTCAGTCCCGTGTCGCTGAGCTGCACCGTGGCGCAGAGCCGATCCCGGCTGCGGGCGGCCAGCGCGTCGATGGCGATGACGGCGGTAGGGCGGATGTGCGCCGCCGCGCCCTGTATCAGCTCCAGCGTCTCCAGCCCCGTGCGGGCCAGCACGCCGGTACACAGGGCGGAGACGGGGGTGAAGCCCTGAAACTGCCGGGGCAGGGTGCGTACCATGTGCCGCGTCACCAGCAGATTCTCCACGGCGGCGGGGCCGATGGCGTCGGGGGTCATGGCGCGGTTGCCCAGTCCCGCCACAAGGATCTGAGAGTGGGGACCTGCGTCGGGCAGCAGGGCGCGCAGCTGCTGGGCGATGCACCAGACCGCCCGGTGGAAAAAGGTGCGCTGCCGGTCAAAGTAGGGGCGGAGATCCACGGTGATATAGCGGCCCACCGGCCTGCCCAGCGCCTGTGCGCCGGCATCGTTGGTGATGCGGATGTCGGTGACGGCGTAGCCCTCCTGTAAGCTCTCCAGTCGCCGGATGCCCTCCGGCGGCGAATTTTTTTTGGTGCGGGCGGCCAGATCGTCGGCGGCCTCCAGCGCCAGATCGGTACGAGGTACGGTCATTGTTGTGGCAAACGCTCCCTTCTGAACACAAAATGTTGTGGCTTACGGGTAGGATGACCGCTTGAAATAGATTTATGCGAAAATCTGAGTCAAAATTGCAAAAAAGTCTTGCATTTTCTGAGCAATGATGCTAAAATATCATCCTGCGTGGAAGTCTTCTTTTCTGCGTATAAAAAATCTGATGTCGGGGAGGTGTTTGGTTTGCCGAATATCAAGTCTGCTAAGAAGCGTGTTCTGGTGGCAGAGGCGAGAAATGCTCGCAACAAAGCCAATAAGTCCGCACTGAAGACTGCTATCAAGAAGTTCGAGGCTGCTGCCGTTGAAGGCAATCGCACCGAGGCCGAGGGCACTTACAAGGTCGCAGTCAAGGCGATCGACAAGGCTGCTGCCAAGGGTCTGCTGCACAAGAACAACGCGGCTCACAAGAAGAGCGCGCTGACGCTGAAGCTGAACAACATTGGCTAATGACCAAACTCAACGGGTATCCGAAAGGATGCCCGTTTTGCTTTGTCCGCAGGAGGGTGCAGCGCCCTCCATGCCCGCCGGCAGCGGCACACCGCACAGAAAAAGACTCCCGCGGCCCATGGCTGCGGGAGTCTTTTCATGCAGTTTTACTTCTTTTTCTTAGCGCCTATGATGACCAGTACCACCAGAAGCACCACGGCGACAACGATCATGGCGATCCACAGTCCCATGTTGCTGGTATCCCCGGTGAGGGGGCTGGCGCAGGCGACAGACAGGCTCATCGCCAGACAGCACACCAATGTCAGCAGGCAGAGAAGCTTTTTCATCCTTTTCACCTCGCTATCTGTAAGTGCATACATTATAGCACGGGAAACCGGCTCGCGTCAACTGTCGGTCACAGATAGTTCAGCGGATTGAGGAACGTGCCGTTCAGCTGGATGCGGAAGTCGCAGTGGTTGCCGCTGGAGATACCCGTGGAGCCCATGCGGGCGATCTGCTGTCCCTTGTGGACGTGCTCGCCCACGGACACCAGCAGCGAGCTGTTATGGCCGTAGTAGGTGACATACCCGTTGCCGTGGTCGATCTTCACCAGATAGCCGTAGCCGCCCATCCAGCCGGAGTAGATCACCGTGCCGCCGTCGGAGGCGTAGATCGGCGTGCCGTAGCCGTTGGCGATGTCGATGGCCTCGTGGTAGGTGCTGGCGCCGCGGATACCGGTGTTGCGCCGTCCGAAATAGGACGTGATGATGCCGTTGCAGGGCCAGCCGAAGCTGCCGGTGGGATACCAGGAGGGACGCTCCTTGGTACCGCGGAGCTGCTGCTCCGTCACCGGCTGGGACAAGGTGACGCTGGCCACGATCTCCCGTTCTGTCTCCGTACCGTTGATATAGGTGACGTTGGCGGTGACATCCGCCTTGCCGTAGACGCCGGGGGACGTGACCTTATACTCGCCCTGATACATGGAGGCGTCGTCGGTGTACTCCACAGGATAGGGTACATCCTGCACATAGCACTGCCGCTCCACGTTCACCACCGTCAGGTAGGGCACGGCGTTGCTGATGGTCAGCACGTCGCCCACCCGCAGGATCTTGGGGTCGTAGCCCGGGTTCATCTTCATCAGCGTGTCCACGGAGATGCCGTATTCGCCGGCGATGCTGTAATAGCTGTCGCCGCTCTTGACGGTGTAGGTGACCTCGCCCTCCCTGGTGGCGTTGAGGATCTCGGCGATATAGCCCAGATTCATAATATAGGACGTGTCCACGTACTCCTGTCGGATCTCCACATCCTCCACGAAGTAGGCGTCCACCGTGTCCTCCGTCTGATAGCCCAGCTTCAGCTGGGCCAGAATGTCATCCAGCGCGCCGGGGAACGTGGTGGCTACCACCTTTTCCCCGTCCACATACAGAACATAGGCGTCCTCCACCAGACCCAGCTCGTCAGTCAGCTCGTCCCGGAAGTCCTCCTCCGACGCGACCTCCTTACGCAGGAACACGCCGGTCTTGGTCTCCAGCAGGGACTGATCCACCTTGTAGCTGCTGTCCTGCAGCGTCTCGCGGGTAATGCCCTCCACCTCCGTGACCGCCAGCGCCACCGCCTGCCGGGAGGAGACGGCGCCCAGATCCTTGCCGTCGTAGACGGCGCGGGCGCCGATGGTGTACAGGGAGAGGATGGTCGCGGCGGCGGCGATGCCCATGGCCGAGGCCAGAAAGACCGCCGGGTGCAGCTTGATCTGCTCAAAGAAGCTGCGCTGCCGGTCGCCGAGGCGGATCAGGCGCTTGCGGCGTTGGCTCAGCCGCTCCCGGAGGTTGGCGCCCAGACGGGGCAGGCTGTTCCAGAAGAACAGAAACAGCTGCGCCGCGCCGTGTTCTGATTCGGGGAAGCGGCTGTGGCGGCTCTCGTCCATCAGATGATGGGCGCTGCCCCGGATCTCCTTGCACCGCGCCGCCAGATGCCGGACGCCCGCCTGCAGGTTCAGCGTAAACAGGTCGGGATGCTCCTCCCGGTACTGCCGCCAGCTCTTCAGGTTATCCTTCCAAAGCTGCCACAGCGCCGACAGCGACATGGGCGTGCGGTTGGGATCCTGCGCGGGATTTTTTTGTGTTGGTTTTTCTGCCAGTAGTTGTTTCATAGTGGGATTCACCTAAAAGTTACAAAATCGTTACAAACGGTATCATACCTTGTTTCCGCTCCCGCGTCAAGGATAAAATTGTGAACATTGGTCAATATACCCCGGAAAGATAAGAAAAGCGCCCCCTTTGGGGCGCTTTTCCGTCTGTATCTGTCAATATTTTTCGTCCAGCAGCGCAATCAGCGCGGCGATAGCGTTCTCCCGACAGTCCGGCAGCGCGTGGACGCAGGGCAGCGCCAGTACCTCCGGCAGGGCGTTGGCGGGGGCAAAGGCCGCGCCCGCCCACGTCAGCATGGAGACATCGTTGGCGTGGTCGCCCACGCAGATCACCCTGTCCTGCGGGATATCCAGCAGCGCGGCAAGGCGCTGCACCATGCCGCCCTTGTTGGCGCCCTTGGCGGTCAGCTCCACCAGCGATTCACTGCTGGCTACGATCTCGTAGTCGCCGTACCACGGCGCGGCGCGGAGATAGTCCAGCAGCGCCGCCTGATCCGACGGCTCCGTGGAGAACAGCGCCTTGCTGATGGGGGACGGTACCTGCGCCATGCTGTCCACGATCACCGTGGGCGAGTGGGTCACATGGAGGTGCCGCCGCGTCACCTCGTTGGGATGGAGGGCGTGGATGCTGTTGTCGTCGTGGTACAGCTCCACGGCGGCAAAGGGCAGCGCCCGGAGGGTCTGGGCGATGTGGGTCCGGACAATGTCCGGCAGGAACGCGGTGTACAGATACCTGCCGGCGGCGAAGTCGTAGATGGCAGCGCCGTTGAACAGGATGGTGGGGCCGTTCATGGGTACGCCGTGTGCCACCACCTCAAAGGCGGGCTTGGCGCGGCCCGTGGCCATGGAGAAGACGCCGCCCTCCGCCATGAAGTGGCGCAGCGCCGCCTGATTGACGTCGGATACCGGCGGCATGGGGGCGCAGAGGCGCAGCGCCTCCGCCGTGTATGTCAGTGTATTGTCGTAGTCGCTGGCCAGCAGCAGGCCGGTGAATTTTCCCATAGTGTGTTACGCCTCCGTGCCTGCGCCGGACTTGCCGCCGCCGTTTTTGCGGCGTCCGCCCCGATGCCGGGGGCGCTTGCGCTGGTCGCCGCCGGACTTGGCGCTCTGGTTCTCCTGCGGCTTATTGGGACGGGGCGCGGTCTGCTGGGTGCTGCCGCCTGCGGCGGCGCCTCCGCCGCCTCCACCACCCCGGCGTCCCCGGCGGCGGCTGCCGGAACGGGCGGCGGGCTTATCCCCGGCGGGCTTGTCGGTACGCTCCTTCTTTTCGGGCTTTTCCACCTTGGCGGGCTTATCTGTCTTAGCGGGCTTGTCCCCGCGCTTTTCCGGTGCGGCGGCGCCCTCGGACTTCTTGCGGTCCCGTCCGCCGCGGCTGCGGCGACGGCGCTTCTCCCCCTCCTCGGGCTTGTCGGCGGGTACGGGCGTAAAGTCGCTGATGAAGCTGATGGAGGGCATCTCGTCCTCCTTCACCGGCTCCACATAGCGCTCCGGCCGCTGGTCGGGGATCACGATGCCGTCCCGGCTGCCCTTGCCGTTGCGCAGGACGCACACCTCGCAGTTGTGGTAGCAGCGGGGGCCCTCCGGCCGGTCGTCCAGCCGGACGTTCACCGTCTCCTTCAGCAGATTCACATCGGAGACGTTGCCGGGGCCGTCCGGCGTCAGTACGAAGGAGTCGTTCTTGGGCATACGCTTGATGGCGTCCTCGTAGGCGTCCTGTTCGTACTTCAGGCAGCACATCAGCCGGCCGCAGGTGCCGGAGATCTTGGTGGGGTTCAGGGACAGGCTCTGGGTCTTGGCCATTTTGATGGACACCGGCAGGAACTCGTCCATGAACTGGGAGCAGCAGAAGGGTCTGCCGCAGATGCCCAGCCCGCCCAGCATCTTGGCCTCGTCCCGGACGCCGATCTGCCGCAGCTCGATGCGGGCGCGGAACACGCCGGCCAGATCCTTCACCAGCTCACGGAAGTCCACGCGGCCGTCGGCGGTGAAGAAGAACAGGATCTTGGAGCCGTCGAAGCTGCACTCCACCCGCACCAGCTTCATCTCCAGCTTGTGCTGGAGGATCTTCTTCTGGCAGATGTCAAAGGCGTCCTTCTCCCGGCTCCGGTTATAGGCGGCGGTGTGGCGGTCATTGTCGGTGGCGATACGCAGCACCGCCCGCAGCGGCGGCACCACCTGCTCATCGGGTACGGCGTGGTTGCCCTCGCAGCACTGGGCAAATTCCGGGCCCTGCGCCGTCTCCACGATCACGTCCTGACCGGCCTCCACCGTCAGGTCCTTCGGGTCAAAATAATAGGTCTTACAGCCGCTTCGAAAGCGGACGGAAATTACAGTGGTCATAGAAGCTCCTCCCATTCCACGGCGAGGGCGCCAAGAACATGGCCCGCGCCTACATTATATTCACATTCGCCGCTGTACTTCTCCAGCAGCGCCGTCAGCTTCTGGAGCTGGCGGCAGGTCAAGCCGCGGGCCAGCGCCTGCGCCGTCTCGCCGCAGACGGGATCCGGCGTCTCCTTCCCCATTTGCAGCAGCAGCGCTTCCGCCGCGGCGCACCAGGCGCTGCGCAGCACGGTGCGCAGCTCGTCCCGCTTCAGCTTCCGGGTCTCCAGCGATACCAGATACCGCGTTACCGGCAGCAGCTTTCCCTTGGCAAAGGCGAGGCAGAGCTGTTCCGTCTCCGGCGGCAGGGTCTCCGGCGGCAGATCGGCGCTTTTCAGCAGCACGCACCGGGAGCGCACCGTCTCCAGCAGCGCGGTGGGACTGTCGGCGCAGAAGATGAAGGCGGCGTAGGGCGGCCCCTCCTCCACGATCTTCAGCAGCACGTTCTGATCCCGCTCGTTGAGCTGGCGGCTGTCCGCGATGATATACACCTTCCGCGCCGCCTCGTTGGGACGGATGTACACATCCTGCCGCAGCTCCCGGACGGCGTCCACCGTCAGCTCCCGATGCTCCGTGTCCCGGATCACCGACACGTCGGGGTGGATACCCTCCAGCACCTTCCGGCAGTGGCGGCACCGCAGGCAGGGCCTGTCCGTCCCCTCGCAGACGTGGGCGGCGGCGATGAACCGTGCCGCGTCCGCCAGGTCGCCGGTGCCGGAGAGTACGATGGCGTGGCTCAGCCGCCCCTGCTCCGCCGCACGGCGGACGGTGCGTTCCAGTGTGCTGTTTTCCGGCAGAAGCTGGGCCATGTCGCTCTCCTTTTCCCGTAGGGGTCTGACGCCCCTATTTTTCTAATGTACCAGTATACCACACAAAAAGCGGGACAGGCAAGTTTTATTCTACGGATATGGGGGAAAATGTTTCCCATAGAGGCGATTCCTGCGAAACTGGAAACCTATTGCAAAAAAACAGAAAAATTTGGGAATAGTCTTGCTTTTGACGAAAAATTTGACTATAATAAGAAACGTTCTCATCGTTTGGTACAACTATATTGATAATAGATGGAGGGACTACCATGAGCAAGAAGTATTGTTACCTGTTCACCGAGGGCAACGCGAAGATGCGTGAGCTGCTGGGCGGCAAGGGCGCGAACCTGGCTGAGATGACCAATATCGGCCTGCCCGTTCCCCAGGGCTTCACCATCACCACCGAGGCCTGCACCCAGTATTATGAGGACGGCCGTCAGATCAATGACGAGATCATGGCCGAGATCATGGAGTATATCGAGAAGATGGAGAAGATCACCGGCAAGAAGTTCGGCGATCACGAGAATCCCCTGCTGGTCTCCGTCCGCTCCGGCGCCCGCGCCTCCATGCCCGGCATGATGGACACCATCCTGAACCTCGGCCTGAACGAGGATGTGGTGGACGTCATCGCCAAGAAGTCCAACAACCCCCGCTGGGCTTGGGACTGCTACCGCCGCTTTATCCAGATGTACTCCGACGTGGTCATGGAGGTGGGCAAGAAGTATTTCGAGCAGCTCATCGACGCCATGAAGGAGCAGAAGGGCGTGACGCAGGACGTGGAGCTGGATGCCGCCGACCTGAAGGAGCTGGCTATGCAGTTCAAGGCCGAGTACAAGGCCAAGATCGGTGAGGACTTCCCCTCCGATCCCAAGGAGCAGCTGGTGGGCGCTATCAAGGCCGTGTTCCGTTCCTGGGACAACCCCCGCGCCAACGTGTACCGCCGCGACAATGATATCCCCTACTCCTGGGGTACTGCCGTCAACGTCCAGTCCATGGCCTTCGGCAACATGGGCGACGACTGCGGCACCGGCGTTGCCTTTACCCGTGACCCCGCCACCGGCGCAAAGCAGCTGATGGGCGAGTTCCTGACCAACGCCCAGGGCGAGGACGTGGTGGCCGGCGTGCGTACCCCCATGCCCATCGCCGAGATGGCGGAGAAGTTCCCCGAGGCCTATGACGAGTTCGTCAAGGTCTGCAACATTCTGGAGGATCACTACCGCGACATGCAGGACATGGAGTTCACCGTGGAGCACGGCAAGCTGTACATGCTGCAGTGCCGCAATGGCAAGCGCACCGCGCCCGCCGCACTGAAGATCGCCTGCGACCTGGTGGACGAGGGCATGATCTCCGAGCAGCAGGCGGTCGCCATGATCGATCCCCGCAACCTGGATACCCTGCTGCACCCCCAGTTCGACCCCAAGGCGCTGAAGTCCACCGAGCCTGTGGGCAAGGCCCTGCCCGCCTCCCCCGGCGCTGCCTGCGGCAAGATCGTCTTCACCGCTGAGGACGCCAAGGCTTGGGCTGAGCGCGGCGAGAAGGTGGTTCTGGTCCGTCTGGAGACCTCTCCCGAGGATATCGAGGGCATGAAGGCCGCACAGGGCATCCTGACCGTCCGCGGCGGCATGACCTCCCACGCTGCCGTTGTGGCCCGCGGCATGGGCAAGTGCTGCGTTTCCGGCTGCGGCGCCATCAACATGGACGAGGCCAACAAGCAGTTTACGCTGGCCGGCAAGACCTATCATGAGGGTGAGTGGCTGAGCCTGGACGGCTCCACCGGCAACATCTACGACGGCGCTATGCCCACCGTGGACGCCAGCGTGGGCGGCGACTTCGGCCGCATCATGGCGTGGGCTGACAAGTTCCGCCGTCTGCAGGTCCGCACCAACGCCGACACCCCCCACGACGCCGCCAAGGCCCGTGAGCTGGGCGCGCAGGGTATCGGCCTGTGCCGTACCGAGCATATGTTCTTCGAGGGCGACCGTATCGCCGCCATCCGTGAGATGATCTGCTCCGACACCGTGGAGCAGCGCGAGAAAGCGCTGGCCAAGCTGCTGCCCATGCAGCAGGGCGACTTCGAGGGCATCTACGAGGCCATGGAGGGCTGCCCCGTTACCATCCGCTTCCTGGATCCCCCTCTGCACGAGTTCGTTCCCACCGAGGAGCACGACATCGAGCTGCTGGCCAAGGATATGGGCAAGTCCGTTGCGGACATCAAGGCCATCATCGCCTCCCTGCACGAGTTCAACCCCATGATGGGTCACCGCGGCTGCCGTCTGGCTGTCACCTTCCCGGAGATCGCCGTCATGCAGACCCGTGCCGTTATCCGCGCCGCCATCAACGTGCAGAAGAAGCATCCCGATTGGAACATGGTTCCCGAGATCATGATCCCGCTGGTGGGCGAGGTCAAGGAGCTGAAGTACGTCAAGGACGTGGTGGTCAAGACCGCCGATGAGGAGCTGGCCGCTGCCGGTATGGATATGAAGTATCTGGTGGGTACCATGATCGAGATCCCCCGTGCGGCGCTGACCGCCGACGAGATCGCCAAGGAGGCCGAGTTCTTCTCCTTCGGCACCAACGACCTGACCCAGATGACCTTCGGCTTCAGCCGCGACGACGCCGGCAAGTTCCTGGGCGCCTACTACGACAAGAAGATCTACGAGAGCGATCCGTTTGCCAAGCTGGATCAGATCGGCGTCGGCAAGCTGGTGAAGATGGCTGCCAAGCTGGGCCGCGAGACCCGTCCGGAGCTGCATCTGGGCATCTGCGGCGAGCATGGCGGCGACCCCTCCTCCGTGGAGTTCTGCCACAAGGTGGGTCTGGACTATGTGTCCTGCTCCCCCTTCCGTGTGCCTATCGCCCGTCTGGCCGCCGCTCAGGCTGCCATCAAGGATTGAAGGAAATTGAATTTCCGGAGATTATAAGAGCGTAAGCAGCACCCCTGATTCAGTCGAACCGGGGGTGCTGCTTTATTGTGTATGGATAGAGCACCTGATTTCGAGGAAAATAGTGAGAGAAATGCTTTTATACATCTTTACTCTTCCGGCTATTGGAGCCTCTATCCTGCATTTACTTTCGTGTACCGCAATGCATATTTGACTATCCCTTTCACCAAAACATTTCGATTATCAATTCCAAGAGCAGTCCAAGTGCGTTTCTCTCTTATATTGACGCTTTGTGCCCCCGTAATTAAGATATTATTTTTATGCATTCTATAATTTGATGGCTGGACTGCCGGGAATTGCCCAGGCAGACAGAATGCCGTCCCAGAGACTATGGCCTCTGGGACGGCATTTAGTATTAGGTTTTTACGATCTTCCAAGCGCACCAGACCAGCAGCAGGGCCATAACGGTGTTGATGACCTGGGCGTACTTCTTGTACAGGGGGAAGAGCAGAGAGCCCAGGGTGGCCCAGATCAGGTTGCCGGTGCCGGCGCAGGCGGAGACCGCCAGCTCCATAAAAACAGATGCGCCCATAGGGGTGTTCTCTCTCTTTCAGGCGGGGCCGGTCAGCCCTGCACGCCGGATTTGCAAAGCTCGATAAACTGCTTGGCCACCCGGGCGCTGCGCCCGCCCATGCGGATGGCAAAGGCCTCGCTGCGAACGGCCAGCAGGTGTTCGTCCAGGTCCACGCCGTACTGCTTGGCCAACTCCCGTACGATGTAGAGATACCGGTCCCGGTCGGGGCTGGCAAAGGTGACGGTGAGACCGAAGCGGGCGGACAGGCTCATCAGCTCCTGCCGGGTGTCGCTTTCGTGGATGTCATCGCCGGTGCGGTCCGTTATGGTCTCCTTGATGAGGTGGCGGCGGTTGCTGGTGGCGTAGACCGCGATATTCTGGGCCCGGCCGCCTACGCTGCCCTCCAGAATGGCCTTCAGGGCGGCGAAGTTATCGTCGTTGGAGGTGAAGCTGAGATCGTCGATGAAGAGGATGAATTTCAGGGGATTGGCGGCCAGGGTATCCATCAGATCGGGGATCTGGTAGAGCTGATTCTTCTTGACCTCCACCAGCCGCAGGCCCTGGGGAGCAAAGTTGTTGGCGATGGCCTTGATGGCGCTGGATTTGCCGGTGCCGGCGTCGCCGTAGAGCAGCACGTTGTTGGCGGGCTTGCCGTCCAGCAGGGCCTGGGTGTTGGCGATGACCTTCTGCCGCTCCTGTTCGTAGCCTGGGAGCTGTTCCAGCTGCTGGGGGTCCGGGTGCTTCACCGGCACCAGCTGGCCGTTTTCCACGGTGAACATGTGGTAACGGGCGAAAATGCCGTAGCCCTTGGCACTGACCTCCCCCATCCGCTGACGGTAGTCCTGGGCGATGGAGCTGCCCTTCGTCCGCCAGCCCTCCAGAAAGGCGGGGGCATTATCCAGCCCGGCGGTGAGGTCCACCAGAGTGACATGGGAGAGCCGGTCCAGAAAGGCCAGCTCCCGGTCCAGGCACTGCTCCTGCAAGGCTGTTACCGTGCCGGAGGCCCAGTTCCGGATGCAGACGTTCTCACTTTCCATCACGGCGCTGCGGAGATAGTCTGTCCAGCAGTCCCCCTGCTGGAACAGGCGGAACATGAATTCGCCGCAGTGGGCGGTGAAGGCGTCCGCGTCATTCCGGCAGCGGTCCTGAAGCAGCTCCCGGAACATGGCCACAGCCTCGTCCCGTAGAAGCTCCCGGAAGATCACCAGGCCGTCCAGCCGTCGCTTCATCTCTTCAAAATTCAATGGATTCACTTCCTTGTATCCGTGGGTTTACCGCAGGACGGCGCCCTCATCGGCGCTGGTGACCATGCGGGCATACCGGCCCAGCCAGCCGGTGGTGATATTGGGTGCGGGTTGGACACAGGCGGCCCTTCGGGCGGCCAGCTCCTCGTCGGACACCAGCAGTTGGATGGAGGCGTTGGGGATGTCGATGGCGATCTGGTCTCCCTCCTGCACCAGACCGATGGGACCGCCGGAGGCGGCCTCAGGACTGACATGGCCGATGGAAGCGCCCCGGCTGGCGCCGGAGAAGCGGCCGTCAGTGATGAGGGCCACAGTCTTATCCAGACCCATGCCTGCCAGAGCGGAGGTGGGATTCAGCATCTCCCGCATGCCGGGGCCGCCCTTGGGGCCCTCGTAGCGGATGACCACCACATCGCCGGGGACGATCTTCCCGGCGTAGATGGCGGCGATGGCATCGTCCTCACTGTTGAACACCCGGGCGGGACCGGTGTGAGCCTGCATCTCGGGGGCCACGGCGCTGCGCTTGACCACGCAGCCGTTGGGGGCCAGATTGCCCCAGAGGATCTGCAGACCGCCGGTGGGGCTGTAGGGGTTTTCAATGGGACGGATGGCGTTGGGGTTCAGATTCTGGGCACCCCGGATGTTCTCCCCTACTGTCTTACCGGTGACGGTCAGGCAGTCCAGATCCAGCAGGTTCCGCTTGGCCAGCTCTGCCTGCACGGCGGGGATGCCGCCGGCGGCGTACAGCTCCGGCATGTGGGTGGGGCCCGCCGGGGCCAGATGGCACAGGTTGGGAGTCCTGGCGGAGATCTCGTTGAACAGCTTCAGGTCCACCGGTACGCCAGCCTCTTTGGCGATGGCCAGCAGGTGCAGCACCGTGTTGGTGGAGCAGCCCAGGGCCATGTCACAGGTCAGGGCGTTGCGGATGCTGCGCTCGTTGATGATGTCCCGGGCGCAGATGTTCTTTCGGACCAGCTCCATAATGGCGGCGCCTGCCCGACGGCCCAGCTGGAGCCGCTTGCTGTAGGCGGCGGGAATGGTGCCGTTGCCCGGCAGGCCGATGCCGATGACCTCGCACAGGCAGTTCATGCTGTTGGCGGTATACATGCCGGAGCAGCTGCCGCAGCTGGGACAGCAGTTCTGGGTACACTCCTCCAGCTTTTCCTGGGAGATCATCCCGGCCTTGTAGGAGCCCACGGCCTCAAACATTTTGGAGAGGCTGACCTCCTGGCCATCATAGGTGCCGGCCAGCATGGGGCCGCCGGAGCAGACCACGGCGGGCACGTTCATCCGCACGGCGGCCATGACCATACCGGGAACGATCTTGTCGCAGTTGGGCACCAGCACCATGCCGTCGAACTGGTGGGCCATGAACATGGTCTCCACGCTGTCGCAGATCAGCTCCCGGCTGGCCAGGGAGTACTTCATGCCCACATGGCCCATGGCGATGCCGTCGCACACGCCGATAGCGGGGACCATGAAGGGCGTGCCGCCTGCTGCCTCAACGCCAGCTTTCACGGCGTCGGTGAGCTTGTCCAGGTTCATGTGGCCGGGGACGATGTCGCTGTGGGCGCTGACTACGGCGATGAGGGGCTTTTCCAGATCCTCGGGCGTGCAGCCCAGGGCATAGAACAGGCTGCGGTTCGGCGCCCGTTCGGCGCCCTTTGTCACATTATCGCTGCGCATTGTGTATTCCTCTTTTTTCTTATATTTTCCTGGGACTTGAAGAACCGGAGACTGGGGAGCCATGGCCCCCGGCCTCCGGCCCGTCTATGGTGCGGAAGAAGGCTTACTTCTTCAGCCAGCTCATCATCTGGCGCAGCTCGGCACCCACCTTCTCGATGGGGTGGGCAGCGGCCATGCGGCGCATAGCCAGGAAGTGAGTCTTGCGGCCGCCGTTGGGATTCATCTCGGTGAGGAACTCGGAGGCAAAGGTGCCGTCCTGGATCTCCTTGAGGATCTGGCGCATCTCCTTGCGGGTATCCTCGGTGATCAGGCGGCTGCGGGTGCGGTAGTCGCCGTATTCAGCGGTGTTGGAGATGGAGTAGCTCATCTTGCCGAAGCCGCCTTCGTTGATAAGGTCGATGATGAGCTTCATTTCGTGGCAGGTCTCAAAGTAGGCCATTTCGGGCTCGTAGCCGGCCTCCACCAGGGTCTCAAAGCCAGCTTGGATCAGGCCGCACACGCCGCCGCACAAAACGGCCTGCTCGCCGAAGAGGTCGGTCTCGGTCTCCTCCTTAAAGGTGGTCTCCAGGATACCGGCACGGCCGGCGCCGATGCCGGAAGCATAGGCCAGAGCCACGTCCTTGGCCTTGCCGGTGTAGTTCTGCTCCACGCAGATCAGGCTGGGCACGCCCTTGCCCTCCAGGTACTGGCTGCGGACGGTGTGGCCGGGGCCCTTGGGAGCTACCATGATGACGTCCACGTTGGCGGGGGGGACGATGGTCTTGAAGTGGATGTTGAAGCCGTGGGCGAAGGCCAGGGTTTTGCCCTCGGTCATGTAGGGAGCCACCTGCTTCTTGTAGATGTCGGCGCACAGCTCATCGGGCACCAGCATCATCACGATGTCGCCGGCCTTGGCGGCCTCCTCGACTTCCATCACGTGGAAGTTGGGGCAGGTCTCGGCGAACTTGGCGGCCTTCTCCCAGTGGGAGGAGCCCTTCCGCAGGCCCACCACCACGTTGACGCCGGACTCGGCCAGGTTTTCGGAATGGGCGTGGCCCTGAGAGCCGAAGCCGATGACGGCGACGGTCTTGCCGTCCAGAACGCCCAGGTTGCAGTCGGAATCGTAATACTTGTTGACCATGATGTTTTTCTCCTTTTTTTCTTCGTTGGTGTGTAAATGATTATGTGCCGGATGAGACTATCCGGGCGGTTCCGGCCGGTTCTGACGTGGCGGGAAATCAAAAACGCCTTTGCCTCTTGTAAATCAAGAGGCAAAGGCGTTAAAATCCTTCGCGGTACCACTCTTGTTAACAGCGCACATGCGCTGCCATCTCAGCAGGCTCCGACAAGCCCTGCACAGTAACGGGTGCGTCCGGCGCTGCCTAAAAAATGTTCAGCAGGCTACTCCGGGATGATTTCGTCCCTCTCCGGCGCTTATTGCCTTGCACCCACCGGCAATTCTCTGAAAGCGGAGCGAAGCGGACTACTTGTTCCCTTCATCGTATTTGGTAAGAGCGATTTTGCCACAGGAATTTGCAAATGTCAAGTATAATTTTTCTAATAGCTGTTATCAGCTGGCGGCAGCGGCCGGGTCCGGACCGGTGAAGGGCATGTTTTCCCAGTCTTCCGGCAGCAGTCAGACGGTCAGATGCGGCAGCGGATCTCCGCGCCCATCTCCCGGCAGCCTACCAGCTTGCAGCCCTGACGCATGATGTCACCGCAACGGATGCCGGCCTTCAGTGTCTCGTCCACGGCGCGCTCGATGGCGTCCGCCTCTGCGGCCATGTCGAAGCTGTAGCGCAGCATCATGGCGGCGGCCAGAATGATGCCAATGGGGTTGGCCTTGTCCTGGCCCGTAATGTCCGGGGCGGAGCCGTGGATGGGCTCGTACAGGCCCCGGGTCCCCTCACCCATGCTGGAGGAGGGAATCATGCCGATGGAGCCGGTAATCTGGCTGGCTTCGTCGGAGAGGATGTCGCCGAAGAGGTTTTCGGTGACGATGACGTCAAACTGGCTGGGGTCCCGGACGATCTGCATGGCGGCGTTATCCACATACATGTGAAGCAGCTCTACATCCGGGTATTCCTTTGCTACCTCCGTGACGATCCTGCGCCACAGGCAGGAGGTGTTCAGCACGTTGGCTTTGTCGATGGACGTGACCCGTTTCCGGCGCTTCTGGGCCATCGAGCATCACATTTTCTCTGCGATTTGGGGAAAGGAACATCCTCAGCACAATGGCTTTCTTGCGGTGATCGAGTTGGATGTACCGGACGGCAGCACGAATAATGCACTTCCACCACCGGTGCCTACCAAGGACAAGCTATTCTATGGAGATTACCGTTTGGCTGCTTTGTATGACTGGATCCATAACCATTGCCCGAAGCCGTCTATTTGCAAAGGCACAATAGGACCGAAACCGGAGATCCTGCGCTGCGAACAGCTGGCCGGTAAATTGAGAGAAAAGTATGGGCCGAAAGCCACCGTTATCACCCAAATGCCCGTGTACAGCTTTATTGAAAAGTCTCCCCCAAAAATCGACATTTACCTCTTTACCGGCACACAACTGACGCTATTTGAGTGCAAGCTCCATGTCCGTCAAGAAAAAGATGTTTTTCAGCTTATCATGTATCATACCGGTGCGATACATGATGGCCTCCATCCCGATAAACTGGAGCTGTTGGCTGAACGGCACTCTCGCGGTACAGTGCAGCTGGCGAATTATCTCAACACCTGTAAAGATACGAATACCGCAGACACATACTGCGAACTTGACGATAGAAAAAGTCACAATATCGTAGTATAATATTCTTAAATCAGAATGACAAATCGGAAGTTGGAGGGATAGATTTCTATGATTATCAGATATGCAGAAGAGAAAAATTTTATAGAATTGCGACAGTTTTATGACGGTATGTGTAAAGTTTTGAGCGAAAAAGATTTTCTGCCGGAGGGAGATAAAGGAGGTTTCCCTCCAGATGAAATGATCAAAGATGCAATCAAAGAGAGAAAACAGTTTATCGGTATTGAAGATGGTCGAATTGTTGCGGCGTATATTATGAATCATGATCGTGATGAGGCGTATCACGCAGTTAAATGGCTTATTGATGCAAATGATAACGAGACAGTAGTCCTTCATGCCTTGCGTGTCCTTCCGGAATATGGAGGTCGTGGATACTCGAAGCAGTTAGTTCAACACGCAATAGACACAGCAAGGGAAAGAAACCTTAAATCAATTCGTCTTGATTGCATAGAGGGAAATGATATTCCACAGAAAATGTATATGTCGTTTGGATTTAAGTATGTGGATAAGGTTGAAATCACATATGTTGATATTGGAGTACCGAGGAAGTTCCTCTTATATGAGTTTGTACTCTAATCAAGACATAATAACAGTTATATCTTGAACATTGTACAAACAAATTCCAGTTTGTCGAACTGAATATAGCGAACATAGCCGCTTGGTTTTCAAAAGAAATCAGGCGGCTATTTCTATCCTCTGCTGCCGCTCCGCTTATGCTTACCTCTCCCGCTATGTATTTTATTAAGTTTTTTAATTTCTCCTCTTCAGCGCCGCCTCGCGGGCAACGCCATAGGACGCGCCGGCGCCTACCAAGCAGACCGTCTGCATGGCGGAGAGCTGTTTATAACGGGCGCGCAGCAGGGTCTCCCCTGCCGGGATGGCCTGCTCGTAGGCGTCTGCCAGCCGGAAGAGGTTCTCCCGCTCTGCGGCAAGCGCGGCGCCGGACAGCCGCCCGGCGGCGTAGTCTGCTTGCAGGGCAAACAGGCACAGAAACAGTCCCAGCGACGTGACACCCATGGTCACATAGCCCACGGACTCCGGCCCGCAGCCGTAGTCGATCAGCAGGTCTGCGTGCAGCCGTAGATCACTGGCCGGGTCGGAGGTGATCCCGATCGCCGTGCGCCCCTTGGCGTGGATGGCGTCCAACGCCTGCAGCACATAGTCCCGCATGGTGTGTTTTTCCATGGTGCGTCTCCTTACAGCGTAAGGTCGCCGTCCTTGCTGATCTTATTGAAGATCACCAGCGACAGCAGCGTCATCACCGTAAGGGTCTGGGTCTTACCGGTATACAGCAGGATGGCGGTGGAAAGCTCGCTGATCAGCGTGACCCAGCTCAGGATAGCGCCGGAGAGCACGCCGGAGGACATCATAGGCAGCGTGACGGTAAAGAACGCCTTGGGCTTGGAGCTGCCCAGAGACAGGGCGGCCTCCTCCGGCATCATACCCTGTCAGGTGGTGGATACCATGGGGGGCAGGTGACAGCTTTATTGCCGGATTCCTCCACGGCTATCTGGAGGGACTGGATATCCCGGCGTGTATGACCGCCGGTGCGCAGTGCAGCGCCGTGACCCTGTTCTATGAGGGCGCATGGTGAGGCGCCGCATAACCGCATAACAAACAAGCTCCCGGCCACCGGCCGGGAACTTGTGTTTTCCGGGGACACATGATAAAATAAGCCGATTTATGTACGGCCACGCCCTGCGGGACGTGGCGGAAGGGGGCGGTATCATGGAAAGCTATGGAGTCCTGTTCAGCAGCCGGACAGGCAACACGCGGGCGCTGGCGGAGGCGATCCGTGCGGCGCTGCCGCAGGAGGCGTGCGTATATTTCGGGGAGAGCGGCGCGGCGGTACCCGATACCGATACGCTGTATATCGGCTTCTGGACGGACAAGGGCGGCGCGGATGAGGCCACGGTGCGCCTGCTGAAAACACTGCGGAACAGGCGGATCTTCCTGTTCGGCACGGCGGGTTTCGGCGGCAGCGAGGCGTATTTTCAGAGGATCCTCGACAACGCCCAGCGCTCTATCGACCCCAGCAATACCGTGATCGGAACGTATATGTGTCAGGGCAGGATGCCTCAGACCGTGCGGGAGCGGTATGTGAAGATGAAGGGACAGCCGGAGCATCCGGCGAATCTGGATGCGCTGATCGAGAATTTCGACCGCGCCCTGTCCCACCCCGACGGGGAGGATCTGCGGGCGCTGCAAGAAGCGGTCTTGCGGTGACGGCAGCCGCCACTGCGGCGCGGGGCGCCGGAAAAATACGAAAAGAGACACGGAACGCAAAGGCGCTCTGTGTCTCTTTTGCTGTGTGTATCGCGGTGCGGCGGCAAGGCAAGAGGATCAATCGCTGTCCAGCTTGAGGACGGCCATGAACGCCTCGGTAGGTACCTGCACCGTACCGAGGTTCCGCATCTTCTTCTTGCCCTCCTTCTGCTTCTCCAGCAGCTTCTTCTTACGGGTGATGTCGCCGCCGTAGCACTTGGCCAGCACGTCCTTGCGCATGGCCTTCACCGTCTCGCGGGCGATGATGCGCCCGCCGATGGCCGCCTGAATGGGTACCTCGAACAACTGGCGGGGGATGTTGTCCTTCAGCTTCTCGCACAGGCGGCGGGCGCGGCCGTAGGCCTTATCCCGGTGGGCGATGAAGCTCAGGGCGTCCACGCCGTCGCCGTTGAGCAGCAGATCCACCTTCACCAGATCGCTGGTGCGGTAGCCGGACAGCTCATAGTCCAGGGAGGCGTAGCCCTTGGTGTTGGCCTTCAGCGTGTCGAAAAAGTCGTAGATGATCTCGTTGAGGGGCATCTGATAGTGCAGCTCCACCAGATGGGTGTCCAGATACTGCATATCCTTGAACTCGCCGCGCCGCTCCTGACACATGGGCATGATGTTGCCCACATAGTCCTGCGGGGCGATGATGGACACCTTGACATACGGCTCCTCCGCGTGATCGATGGTGCCGGGGTCCGGGTAGTTGTGGGGGTTATCTACCTTCACCATGGTGCCGTCGGACTTGTAGACGTGGTAGATCACGCTGGGCAGCGTGGTCACAAGATCCAGATTGAACTCGCGCTCCAGCCGCTCCTGAATGACCTCCATGTGGAGCATTCCCAGAAAGCCGCAGCGGAAGCCGAAGCCCAGCGCCACGGAGGATTCCGGCTCGAAGGTCAGGGAGGCGTCGTTGAGCTGGAGCTTCTCCAGCGCGTCCCGCAGGTCGGGGTACTTGCTGCCGTCCTCGGTGTAGATGCCGCAGTACACCATGGACTGGGCGGGACGGTAGCCGGGCAGCGGCTCGGTGGCCGGTGTTGCCGCGTCGGTGATGGTGTCGCCCACACGGGTGTCCTTGACGTTTTTGATGCTGGCGGTGAAGTAGCCCACCTCGCCGGCCTGCAGGCAGTCTGTGGGTTCGTTGCCCAGCGGCTTGAGGTAGCCGCACTCCAGAATGGTGTACTCCGCGCCGGAGGCCATCATGCGAACGGTCTGTCCCTTGCGGATGGAGCCCTCCATGATGCGGAACAGCACCACCACGCCCACATAGGGGTCGTACTGACTGTCGAACACCAGCGCCCGCAGCGGCGCCTTGGGGTCGCCTTTGGGCGCGGGTACGTTCTGCACCACGTCCTCCAGCACCGCGTCGATGTTGATGCCCAGCTTGGCGGAGATCTCCGGCGCCTCCAGTGCGGGCAGGCCGATGATGTCCTCCACCTCCTGCTTGGCCTTCAGGGGGTCGGCGGCGGGCAGGTCGATCTTGTTGAACACCGGCAGGATCTCCAGATCGTGATCCATGGCGAGGTAGGTGTTGGCCAGCGTCTGCGCCTCCACGCCCTGGGTGGAGTCCACCACCAGCAGCGCGCCCTCACAGGCGGCCAGTGACCGGCTGACCTCGTAGTTGAAGTCCACATGACCCGGCGTGTCGATGAGGTTCAGGGCATAGGTCTCGCCGTCCTGCGCCGTGTAGAAGATCTGTACGGCGCGGGACTTGATGGTGATGCCCCGCTCCCGCTCCAGATCCATGTTGTCCAGCAGCTGGTTTGCCATCTCCCGCTCCGGCACGGCGTCGCACTTTTCCAGCAGGCGATCCGCCAGCGTGGATTTACCGTGGTCGATGTGGGCGATGATGGAGAAATTGCGGATATGGGATTGGTCGAACATATAAAAAAGCCTCCTTTGGAACTCTGTATGCGTTATCGCTTCGCTGCCAGCTCATCCACATTGTGGACGATCTGCGCCGTGCTCTGCCCCAAGCCGGGGGCGGCGGTGAGTGTATCGGAGGTCAGCTCCGGCATTTGCTCCGCGCCGGCCAGCGCCCGGAGGTACGCCGCACGGCTGTGCAGCATGGCGGCGTCCACCGCACCGGCGTCAAAGTCCACCGGGTCGGTGGCGAAAAAGTCCTCGTTGCCGCCGCTGCGCCGGTACAGGTGCCGCAGCAGGGTGTACAGCGCCGTGCTGAGATAGTCCCCGGCGGCGGTGATGGCCGTCCGGTCGCCGCACTTGCCCAGCAGGTCGAACAGCACACCGGTGGTGTTCACCACCAGCTTCTTTTGCAGCGTGGCCAGAATGCTGCCCTTCAGCGTCCCCTTTTCATCGCTGGCATCGTACAGCTCCGCCGCCTCGATGATGGAGCCGTCCCGGGAGTTGGTGCGCCCCAGCAGAAAGTCCGCCGACACATGGTAGAAGTCGCAGGCCCGCGCCACGAAGGCGAGACCCGGCTCCCGGATGCCGTTTTCGTAGTGGCTCAGCAGCGCCTGACTGATGCCCAGCGCCGCCGCCGCTTTCCGCTGGCTGATCCCCTTCTCCTGCCGCAGCAGGCTCAACGTTCTGGAAAAATCTGTTGCCATCTCTCTCACCCCGTCAAATGTAATACAGCTTGTAAATGATACAGCATTTTATACAGCTTGTAAATGCTTTTTTCCCGTGTGGGAGGGAAAAAATTTGCGCTGCCGCGCCGCCTGTGCTACAATGGGGCAAAATCACTCGGGAGGTGCGCCATGGAGGAACAACTGATGCTGTATGTGCGCTATATGGCCAAGGACGGCTGCCGCGAGACCTTTGTCCGGGAGCTTGTAGAGGCGGGCATCCTTACCCTGATCCGGGAGGAGCCGGGCTGCCTTGCCTACGACTACTATTTCTCCGCGCAGGATGAGAACGAGCTGCTGCTCATCGAGCGGTGGGAGAGCGCCGCCCACCAGCGCGTCCACATGGAGCAGCCCCACATGGCACGGCTGCGGGAGATCAAGGAAAAATACATCGCGGACACAAGGCTGGGCCGCGTCCGGCTGGAGGACTGACCATGCTGTTTGATACCCATGCACACTACGACGACGAGGTCTTTGACGCCGACAGGGACGCGCTGCTGACGGCGCTGCCCCAGCGGGGTGTCGGACTTGTTTTGAACCCCGGCTGCGATGTGGAAAGCTCCCGCAAGGCGGTGGCATACGCGGCGGCGTATCCCCACGTTTACGCGGCGGTGGGCATCCACCCGGAGAACTGCGGCGGCTGCACCGCCGACGATCTGGCGGCCATCCGCGCGCTGGCGCAGCAGCCCAAGGTGGTGGCCATCGGCGAGATCGGGCTGGACTACTACTGGGAGGAGAACCCGCCCCGCGACTTCCAGCAGCAGGTGCTGCGGCAGCAGCTGGCGCTGGCGCAGGAGCTTGCTCTGCCCGTCATCATCCACGACCGGGAGGCTCACGCCGATACGCTGTCCATCGTCCGGGAGTTCCCCGGCGTCACCGGCGTGTTCCACTGCTTCTCCGGCAGTCCGGAGATGGCGCGGGAGCTGCTGCAAATGGGGTGGTATCTGGGGTTTGACGGCCCGGTGACCTATAAGAACGCCCGCCGCGCCCCGGAGGTGGCGGCGGTAACGCCGCCGGAACGGATGCTCATCGAGACGGACAGCCCCTACATGACGCCGGTGCCGTACCGGGGCAAGCGCAACGACTCCGGCTACGTCTATCTGGTGGTGGAGAAGCTGGCGGCGTGGAAGGGCCTCGCGCCGGAGGAGCTGGCCCGCATCACCACGGAGAACGGCAAGCGCCTGTTCCGCATCCCCTGAAAACGACAGCCTCCCGGCGGTGGGCAGTTGTGCAAACAGAAGAAAGAGGACGCTGACCCGGTTGGTCAGCGTCCTCTTTTGCTGTTTTTGTGCCTGTGGGCGTCTTACTCCGCGCCGTCGATGACGCCGCCGCCCAGCACCTCGTCGCCGTCGTATAGCACCACAGACTGCCCGGCGGTGATGGCGCGCTGCGGCGTGTCGAACACCACCCGCACGCCCTCCCCTGCCAGCGGATAGGCGGTGCAGGGCGCGTCAATATGCTGGCTGTACCGGGTCTTGGCGGTGCAGCGCACCGGCGCCGCCGGTGCTTCACCGGCGATCCAGTTGACGCGGGAGGCGGTCAGGGCGGCGGAGAACAGGTCGGCGTCGTCCCCCAGCAGGATGGTGTTGTCCGCGCCGTTCTTCCGCACCACATAGACGTGCTTTCCGGCGGCGACGCCCAGCCCCTTCCGCTGGCCGCTGGTGTAGCAGGGCAGCCCTTTGTGGCGGCCCAATACGCGGCCGTCCTTGTCCACAAAGTCCCCCGGCGTCAGCTCTGCACCGTGCTGCCGCAGGAACTGGACGTAATCCCCGTCGGGGATGAAGCAGATATCCTGACTGTCGGATTTGTCCGCCACATCCAGCCCCGCCTGCCGCGCCTCCTGCCGGATGGCGTCCTTGTCGAAATCCCCCACCGGCAGCAGCAGGTGGGACAATTGGAACTGTGTGAGCTGGTAGAGCACGTAGCTCTGGTCTTTTTTCCGATCCCGGCCCCGCAGCAGCCGCCAACGGCCCGCCGCCTGATCGTAGTCTATCCGGGCGTAGTGTCCCGTGGCCAGATAGTCGTACCCCATCTCCAGCGCGCGATCCAGCAGAGCGCCGAACTTCAGCTCCCGGTTGCAGTCGATGCAGGGGTTGGGCGTCCGGCCCGCGCAGTACTCCGCCACGAATTTCTCCGTGACGCAGCGGGAGAACCGCTCCGTCTCATCGAACAGGTAAAAGTCCATGCCCAGCCGCTCCGCCGTCCGGCGGGCGTCCTCGGCGCTCTGGGCGGCCAGATGCGCCACCTCCGGCTCCCGGCACAGGCGGAGCATGGCGCCGCCGCAGATATAGCCCTGCTCCCGCAGCAGCGCGGCGGCGGTGGAGCTGTCCACGCCGCCGGACATGGCGATCAGCACACGCTTGGCATCCTTTTTCATTATGCACCTCGTAAGAATCCGTAAAATAAATCGTATGTTTACAGTATATTATAGGTATATCGCGGCAATATCCGCCCAGAATAAAACTGTAAAAAGCGTCTCCCCCGCGCCGGGCGGGAGAGACGCGATCGCTGCGATCCGTTCCGCCGTCCGGCGGCGGAGCTGCCCACCGGATGGCGGCGTTTTACTCGTCGGAGTGCTTTTGAAGAAACGCCTCGAAGGGCAGACCGTCCGCCAGCCCCACCAGCGCCGGCTGGAAGCCGCCGGTGTAGTCGAAGGCCACGTCCTCCACCACATCCTCCACCAGCTCGTCCGGCAGCGCCAGCGTGACGGTGGTGCCATGCCCCACCCGGCTGTTCAGTACCAGCCGCCCGCCGTGACCCTCCGCGATGCGGCGGCACAGCGGCAGACCCAGACCCAGACCGCTGGGCAGCGCGGCCAGCCGCTCCGGGTGGAGATAGCCGTCAAACACCATTTCCATGTCCTCGGCGTTGATGCCGCAGCCGGTATCCGTCACCGCCAGCAGCACCTGCCGCCGTTCAAACCGCAGGGATACGGTGACGGCGCCGCCCTCAGCCGTGAATTTCAGGGCGTTGGACAGCAGGTTCCAGACCGCCTGTTCCAGACAGACCCGGTTGATCGCCGCACCGTGGTGGGCGGCGCTGCACTGGAATGTCAGCGCCACATTCCGCAGGGCGAACAGCGGCGACGCCTGACGGCACAGACCGTCCAGCCACGTTACGATATCGGTATTTTCCTTGGTCAGCGGCGCATCGTCCAGCAGCATGGGCGCGTTGGACAGGTTGTTGGACAGACGCAGCAGCGCATAGTAGTTCCGGTTCAGCAGCGCGGCGTCCCGGTCCAGCGCCGCGTCCGCGTCCCGCCGTTCAGGCGGTGCCAGACGGCTGACCGCGATGTGCATCCCACCCAGCGCAGTCCGAAGCTGGGCGGATACATGAAGCAGCACCTCATTGAGCAGCCGTACCTGCGGGACCCGGTCGAGCCGGTCGGGGTGCGCCGGCTGCTCCGGCGTATGGTCATTTCTGGGGGTCTCTATCATATATGCCTTCCTCTCCGGCCTTAGTGTGTCTTTTCCCGCCGACGCGATACATACCACTTACCGGTCGGTCACCCACACTATACCAAACGGTAAGTGAAAAAACAAGTTTTTTGTCCCTTTTTGGTGACCTGCAAAATTTTTTCAAAAAGGGGGTTGCATTTTTCAAAATAATGCATATAATACTAAACATACCATACATTTGATATATTCCATCAGAGAGGAAGTCTTGATTTATGAGCATTAAAGTCGGTATCAATGGTTTCGGCCGCATCGGCCGCATGGTCATGCGCTGCTGCATGAACCACCCCGAGATCGAGATCGTGGGCATCAACGATCTGTGTCCCGCTGACTATCTGGCCTATATGCTGAAATACGATACGATGCACGGCAAGTTCACCGGCGAGGTCGGCAGCGAGGAGAGCGCTATCGTCGTCAACGGCAAGTCCATCCCCGTGTTTGCAGAGCGTGATCCCGCCAACCTGCCCTGGGCCAAGGTGGGCGCGGAGTACGTCATCGAGTCCACCGGCCTGTTCCTGACCAAGGAGAAGGCCGCAGGCCACATCGCCGCCGGCGCCAAGCACGTGGTGATGTCCGCTCCCTCCAAGGACGATACCCCCATGTTCGTCATGGGCGTCAACCAGGACACCTATACCTCCGATATGCAGTTTGTTTCCAACGCCAGCTGCACCACCAACTGCCTGGCTCCCGTCGCCAAGGTGCTGCACGATAACTTCGGCATTGCCGACGGTCTGATGACCACCGTGCATTCCACCACCGCCACCCAGAAGACGGTGGACGGCGTGTCCCTGAAGGACTGGCGCGGCGGCCGTGCCGCTTCCGGCAACATTATCCCCAGCTCCACCGGCGCTGCCAAGGCCGTGGGCAAGGTCATTCCCAGCCTGAACGGCAAGCTGACCGGTATGTCCATGCGCGTTCCCACGCTGGACGTGTCCGTGGTGGATTTGACCGTGAACCTGTGCAAGCCCGCCAGCTATGACGAGATCTGCGCTGCCATGAAGAAGGCCAGCGAGAACGAGTTGAAGGGTATCCTGGCTTATACCGACGAGGCGGTTGTGTCCTCCGACTTCCTGGGCGACACCCACACCTCCATCTTCGATGCCAAGGCCGGTATCGCCCTGACCGACACCTTCGTGAAGGTGGTCAGCTGGTACGACAACGAGATCGGCTACTCCGACAAGATCCTGTGCCTCATCGAGCATATGCACAGCGTGGATCACAGGTAAATCGCCAACATCCTTTCAAAAAGGTTTTCCTTCTTTTTTGTTCCGGAAACAGCGCCGTCCCACCGGGACGGCGTTGTTTCTACCCATTTGCCAAACAGAGGGAATGCGTGGCAAGGCAGCCGAAATCGTGGAAACATAAAGGTTTTATCAAAAAAAGGACTATCTTTCCATTGAATTGTATGGTACAATAGGTACAACTCAGAGGAGAGGGAAAGGGACCCCATACATGGAACAGAATCCGATCTTAAGCGCAAGACTGTCAATGGACAGCGACATTCCCCTGTATGCCCAGCTCGTGGGCATCATCAAACGCAACATTTCTACCGGCGCACTGGCTGTGGGCGATCTGCTGCCCAGCGAGGCGGAGCTGTGCCGCTGGATGAATATCAGCCGCAACACCGTGCGGCAGGCCATCGGCGAGCTGGAGGATGAGGGGCTGGTGGTCCGCAAGCGGGGCCGCGGCACCTTCGTGGCGGACCCCGCCACCAACCGCCGCGGTGTGCGCTACTCCTTTACGACGGAGGTGTCCTCCTTGGGCAAGGTGCCGTCCTCCACGCTCATCGACTTTGACGTGATCGTACCCAGTCAGGCGGTCTGCGAGAAGATGGAGCTGCGGGAGGGTACGCCGGTGTACTGCTTCACCCGTGTGCGCAACGTGGACGGGGAGCCGCTGATCCTGGAGACCAGCTACTATCCCGAGTACATCTACCCCCACCTGACCCGGGATATGCTCCAGACCCACAGCTTTTACAGCCTCTTGTATCATGTGGGCATCGTACCCTTTGCCGCCGATGAGAGCTACGAGGCGGTGGTGCTGGACAACGAGCAGGGACACCTGCTGGGCGTTGGCGCCGGGAGCTGCGCCTTCTACCACCAGCGCCGTACCCGTACCGAGGACGGGCGCATCTACGAGTACACCAGAAGCTATATCCGGGGAGACCGGGTGCGGCTGGACGTACATATGCAGAAGAGCGGCATGAACTTCGTGCGTACCATCGACTGAACGACATAAAAAAGGAAGCCGTCCCGCGGGACGGCTTCCTTTTTATGTGTTGTTACAGGGCGGCGGCGCCGATGATACCGGCCTCGTTGCCCAACTGCGCCGCCTGTATAATAGGCTGGGGGCGGTTCTCACCGCCAAAGCAGTTGGCGGCCACATAGCGGCGGATGGGACGCAGCAGACGCTCTCCCTGCCGGCTGATGCCGCCGCCGATGAGCACCATCTCCGGCGACAGGATGTTCACCAGATCGGTGATCCCGGCGGCTACATAGACATAGTACTGCTCCAGCACGGCCTGCGCCGCCTCGTCGCCTGCGTCGGCGGCGTCGAACACATCCCGGCCCGTCAGCTCGGGGTACCGGTTCAACAGGGATGTGGGATGGGCGGCAGCCGCCTCCCTGCCCTGCCGGATCAGCGCCGTGGCGGAGGCGTAGACCTCCCAGCAGCCCCGGCGTCCGCAGGTGCAGGGCTCCCCGTCCAGCACCAGCAGACTGTGGCCCGGCTCGCCGCCGGCGCCGCCCAGACCGGAGACGATCCTACCGTCCACGATGATGCCGCCGCCCACGCCGGTACCAAGGGTGATGAGCATCATGTTCCGGCAGCCCACGGCGGCGCCCGCCACCGTCTCCGCCAGCGCGGCGCAGTTGGCGTCGTTGCTCAGCCGGGCGGGCAGGCCGAAGTGTGCCGTCAGCATGGCACACACCGGCACGTCAAACCAGTTCAGATTATAGGCGCGAACCACCACGCCCCGCTCCGGGTCGCAGGTACCGGGGGTGCCTACGCCGATGGAGGCGCAGTCCGCCGGGGTGAGGCCCGCCTTGTCCAGCGCCAGCTCCACGGCGCGGCACATATCCGACACCACCTGCTCCGCCGGACGGTGCGCGCCGGCGGGAAGGCTGGCCTCGGCCACAATACGGTGGTGGTCGTCCACCACGCCGACGGCGATGTTGGTGCCGCCCAGATCAATGCCGATACGATACATAGGATACTCCCTTTCGTGTTTGATGCAGAAAACGGCGGGGCGGGCATACGGCCCGCCCCGCAACGGTGCGTTTGCTCAGAAGTGGGTGACGAAGTCGCTGTTCACGGCCACCGTGCGGCTGATGTTGGAGGACTTGATGCTGGCGAAGATGCTGCGCATCACCGTCAGCGCCTCCCGGCCGGAGACCTCCGGCTGCCGGTCATTGACCAGCGCGTCCACAAACTCGTCGATGACGCCGGTGCCGTTGTGAGGCACATCCAGATTGTAGCTGGTGCGGTTGCCCTCCATATCGCTGACGATGATGGGGGAGGACGGCTCGCTGTAAATGAGCATGATGCCCTTGGTGCCGTACAGACAGGTGGACTGGCACTCGTGGCCGTAGATGGTCCAGCTGGCCGCCATGGTACCCAGTGCGCCGCCGGACATCCGCAGGATGCACAGGGCGTTGTCATCCACGCCGATGAGCTGGCCCTCACTGTCCCGCTTGTTCAGCGTCACCACCTTGGCGGTGGTCTCGATGACCTTCTGACCCAGCAGGTACTGAAGCAGATCCACCTTGTGGATGCCCATGTCGGACAGGGCGCCCAGCGCCGCCTTATTCTTATCGAAGAACCATGTACCCTCGTCCACCGACCAGCCCTCGGGGCCGGCGTTGCCCAGCACGGCGCGGAAGGTGATCACATCGCCGATAACGCCGCGATCCAGCAGCTGCTTGGCACGGCGGTGTACCGGGTCGAAGCGCATATTGTGACCGATCATCAGGTACTTGCCGTTGCGCTCGGCGGCGGCCACCATGGACTCGCACTCCGCCAGCGTGACCGCCATGGGCTTTTCGCACAGCACGTGCTTGCCGGCGTACAGCGCCGCGGTGGAGATTTCCGCATGGCTGCGGTTTTCCACGCAGACAGATACCGCATCAATGTCGTCGCGGTTCAGCAGGTCAAAATAGGTGTCGCAGACGCTGCCGCCGTACTTGGCGGCCATCTCCTCGGCACGGGCGCGGTTCTTGTCATAGTAGGCCACGATCTCCGCATTGGGGTTGGCTGCATACTCGGGCAGATGGCGCACCTGCGCGATCTTACCGCAGCCGATGATACCAACTCGAATCATACAAAAGCTCCTCCTCTACCATGTTCAACGGATGGTACGCGATTCTCGTTTAAATTATAACAAATTCAAGAGCGGGTGAAAAGCCTTTTTTTCAGGATTCGGAGAAATTTTACCGCAGACGCAGGGCGGTGGTCAGGGCGCAGCCCTTTTCCCGGATGTGATCGAGCACCACACCCTCCGGCAGCGCCAGCTGGCTGAGGGTCAGCAGAGGCCCCTTGCCCGTCAGCTTGAACAAGGACTCCTTGGCGGTCCAGATCTCCCAGAAGCGGGCGCAGTCGCCATCGTCGCCCACGCGGATATAGGCCATCTCCGCCTCGGAGCAGACACGGCGCATGAATTTTTCATCGGCGGAGCGGACGACCTCCACGTCCACGCCCACCGGCACATCGGCGACGGCGCAGACGGCGTAGGGCCCGGAGTGGCTGACGGAGACGTATACGCCGTCGGCGTCCACGGCGGGCTTGCCCGTGTCATCCCAGCGCAGGGGCGCCTCCCCCTCGCCGCAGCCCAGACGCTGCGCCAGTGCGCGGCGTGCCAGCAGCTCGCCGGCCACGGTGCGCTTGCGGTCGTCCTCCCCGGCGATGTCGCCCACCCGGCGGCGGCGCGCCTCATCCATCATGGCCATGGTCTGGGCCATCGTCTCCTCATCCAGCCGGCGGATATCGTACCAAAGCAGCTCCATGTCTCCTATTCCTCCCTGTCATGTTTCTTTATGAGGTGAGTATAGCACATCGCCGCGCAGGATGCCAGTATTTTATACGCTTGCTTTTCGGGATAGAAAGGCGTAAACTATCACCGTGTGAAGTTTTTTGTGTAGGAGAAACAACGATGGTTTCTATTGTAGAAGTAACGACCAAGGCGCAGCTGCGCCGTTTTGTAGATTACCCCAATCAGCTGTATAAGGACGTGCCGCAGTTCGTGCCGGCCACCTACGGCGACGATCTGGCGGACTGGGATCGCAGCAAGAACCCGGCCTTTTCCTACTGCGACGCCCGCTGCTGGCTGGCGGAGCGGGACGGGGAGATCGTGGGGCGCATCGGCGCTATCCGCAGCCGCAAGGCCAATGAGAAGTGGGGTACCAACCGGATGCGGTTCACCCAGGTGGACTTTATCGACGATCCGGAGGTGTCCGCCGCCCTGTTTGCCGCCGTGGAGGACTGGGCCAGAGAGCTGGGCTGCGCGGCGATCCACGGGCCGCTGGGCTTTACCGACATGGACCGGGAGGGTATGCTGGTGGAGGGCTTCGACCGCCGAAGCTGCTTTTTCACTTATTATAACTACCCCTACTATATCGACCACATGACCGCGCTGGGCTATGTGAAGGATGTGGACTGGATCGAGGAGCTGATCACCGTCCCCACGGATGAGAAGATCATCCAGCGGTGGGAAAGACTGTCGGATTTCGTGCTCAAGCGCAACCACCTGCATATCGTGGAGCCGAAAAACCGGCTGGCGTATCTGCCGCTGCTGAAGCCGTTTTTTGATCTGGTGAACGTGGCCTATGCCCCGCTGTACGGCACGGTGGATCTGACGGAGCAGCAGATCAGGAAATACTCCGCCAAGTTCGCGCCCCTCATCAACCCCAACACCACCTGCTTCGTTATGGACAAGAATGACAGGATGATCGCCTTCGGCGTGGGCGCGCCCAGTCTGGCAGGGGCCATGCAGAAGCACCGGGGACGCCTGTTCCCCACCGGCTGGATCGATGTGCTGAAGGCGTTCCGGAAGAACGACACGGTGGATCTGCTGCTCATCGCCGTCCACCCGGACTATCAGGCCCGGGGCGTCAACGCCATCATCCTCAGCAAGACCATGAAGGGCTGCCTGAAGATGGGCATCAAGGAGGCGGAGACCGGCCCTATGCTGGAGCTGAACGAGAAGGTGCAGTCCCAGTGGAAGGATTTCCAGACGGAGCAGCACAAGCGCCGCCGCTGCTTCGTCAAGGAGCTGACCCCTGCCGCCGGAGAGCCGGAGAAGACGGACGCGCCTGCCGGCGCCGCCGTATAAACGACAAAAAGAGAACGCGGACACTGTCCGCGTTCTCTTCTCCGTTTTTTACAGGCCGTAGACCTCGGTGAACTTCTTCTCGAGATAAGCCACATAGCAGTCCGGGTCGAACTTGCCGCAGACCGACTCGAACAGCGCCACGGGATCCTTCATGCAGCCGTATTTCCAGATCTTCTCCTCCAGCCATTTGTTGATGGGGGTCAGATCGCCGGAGCGCACCACGGCGTCCACGTCCAGCTCCTTGGACAGCTCCAGCAGGTACTGCGCGCCGTAGGCCGAGCCGATGGCGTAGGACGGGAAGTAGCCGATGTTGCCGTTGGACCAGTGGGAGTCCTGCAGAACGCCCTGCCGGTCGTTGGGAACGTCCACGCCCAGATACTCCTTGTACAGCCGGTTCCACTCGGCGGGCAGGTCGTGGGCGGTAAGGGTGCCGTCGAACATCCGCTTCTCCAGCTCGTAGCGCACCATGATATGCAGGCAGTAGGTCAGCTCGTCGGCCTCCGTGCGGATGAGGGACGGCTCGGACTTGTTGATCATACGGTAGAAGTCATCCTCCGTCACGTTGTCCAGACGGGGGGCGAAATGCGCCTTCAGCCACGGGTAGATGACGGAGCAGAACGCCCGGCTGCGGCCGATGATGTTCTCATAGAACCGGGACTGGCTCTCGTGGATGCCCATGGACACGCCGTTGCCCAGATTGCTGCGGGCCAGCTCCCGGCCAGTGTGCAGCTCATACAGGGCATGGCCGCCCTCATGCACCACGGAGTACAGGGACGAGGCCACCATGTCGGCGTGGTAGTGGGTGGTGATACGCACATCGTCACGGGAGAAGTTGATGGTGAAGGGATGCTCCGTCTCACCGATGATGCAGTGGTTCCGGTCGATGCCCATAACGCCCATGACGAAATCGGAGAACTCCCGCTGGATGGGGATGGGGAAATCGGCGTGGAGCGGCGTGTCGTCCACCCGGTCGGCGTGGGCGGTGACCCGCTGGATGAGAGGCACCAGCTTCTGCCGCAGGGCAGCGAAGAACTGGTCGCAGGCGGCCACCGTCAGACCCCGCTCGTAGTTGTCCAGCAGCGTCTCATAGGGGGCCTTCTCCGGCTCCCAGTACTGGGCGAAGCGCTTCAGCGTGTCGAAGATCTCCTGCAAGTACGGCTCGAACAGGGCAAAATCGTTGTTGGTCTTGGCGGTCTGCCACACGTCGTCGGCGCGGGTGGTCAGCTTCTGGTAGGCCACGAACTCCTCCTCCGGGATGCGGCGGGTGCGGTCGTAGCTGCGCCAGTACTCCTCCACCTTGCGGCGTGTCACGTCGTCCAGCTCCGTGCGGGCGGCCATCAGCGTCTCCAGCATCTCCACGGTATCCGGCGCGGTGGTCAGCTGATAGTCGATGCGGCTGAGCTCGCCGGTGGTGTCGCTGCGGACGGCGGCTGCGCCCTTGGGTGCCGCGGTGACGCCATCGTAGTACAAAAGGCCCATGGCGTGAGACAGCGCAAAGCTGGTCTGCTCGTAGCTTTTCAGCTTTTCCAATGCTTCGGTAACGGTCATGCTCGTACCTCCTGTTACAGTTGTTGAGGTCAGCACGCCATGCCGCGGTGCGGCATGGTGTGCTTCGCCATCTTTTTTGGTTGCCCGGCAGCGCCGGGCGAGAAAAACGGCGATGCGAAATAATAGCCGCTTTGCGGCTATTATACCATGCCGGAGCAAAAGACACAAGCGGACAAAATCTGAACGGGAAACGCAAAAGATATACAGAAAATTCACAGACGGCGGGAAAGAAACATGATACACTACTCAGCGGTAATCTGATTTTTTTACAGGAAAGGACGGGGAATACCTTGGAGCTGAACAAAAAAACCATGCAGCGGATCATGCTGCTCATCACCTTTGCGGTGCTGCTGTTCTGGGGCCTATACAATATCTCCACCATCGGTGGACTTTTTTCCAACCTGTTTTCCCTGCTGGCGCCGCTGCTCATCGGCGTGTGCATCGCCTTTGTGCTGAATCTGATGATGGTGGGGCTGGAGCGCCTGTGGGATCGGGCGCTGGCCAAGTGGCGCAGCCGCTGGAACGCCAAGCTGAAGCGCCCGGTCTGCCTGACGCTGACCATGGTGCTGTTTCTGGGGATCATCTTCGCCATCTTCTTCATCCTCATCCCCCGTCTGGAGGAGGCGGGCAGCACGCTGGCGGCCAATATCCCCACCTACGTTGACCAGGTTCAGGCGTGGTGGAAAAGCCTCAGCGATTTCGCCGACAGCCACGGCGTGACGCTGCCGGAGCTGACCCTCAGCGCCGAGCAGGTGCGGGACACCATCACCGGCTTTTTACAGGAGCGGGGCGACAGCGTGGTGAACACCACCCTGAACATCACCTCCTCCATCGTGGGCGCGCTGGTGAATGTGCTGCTGGCGCTGGTGTTCTCCCTGTATATGCTGGCGCAGAAAGAGACGCTCCTTGCCCAGTCCAAGCGGCTGCTGCGCCGCGCCCTGCCCCGGAGGGCCGCCGACAAGCTGCTGGCGGTGCTGCACCTGACCAACAACGCCTTCTCCAGCTTCGTCACCGGGCAGGTGACGGAGGCTGTGATCCTCGGGACGCTGTGCTGCCTCGGTATGCTGCTCCTGGGGCTTCCCTACGCCCTGCCGGTGTCGGTCATCATCGCGGCGCTGTCGCTGATCCCCATCTTCGGCGCGTGGATCGGCGCGGCCACCGGCGCGTTCCTCATCGTGTTCCAAAGCCCCATCAAGGCGCTGACATTCCTGATCTTCCTGCTGATTTTGCAGCAGGTGGAGGGCAACCTCATCTACCCCCGGGTGGTGGGCAAGTCCGTGGGTCTGCCGGGTCTGTGGGTGCTGGCGGCCGTCACCATCGGCGGCGGCGCCTTCGGCATACTGGGTATGCTGCTGGGCGTGCCGGTCTGCTCCGTCGTCTACTCGCTGGTGCAGGCGTATATCCGCACCAAGCCCGAGGCGGAAGAAAACCAATAGCCGCGCAAGATGCCGTGCGCCCCGCAGGATCAGCCCTGCGGGGCGCTTTTTCTGCCCGGCGTGTTCACAAATAATTAAAATAGCGCCTATTGACTTTAAGGGGACGGGGTGGTAAACTCCATTTAGCACTCGAAAAGAAGGAGTGCTAAATGGAGAAAGCTATGGAATTGACAGACCGCAAAAAGCAAGTATTGAAGATCGTGGTGGAAAGCTACATCAACACCGCCGAGCCGGTAGGCTCCAAGGCCATCGTGGAACAGATGCCCGGTAAGATCAGCTCCGCCACCATCCGCAACGAGCTGGCGGATCTGGTGGAGCTGGGCTATCTGGAGCAGCCCCACACCTCGGCGGGACGTGTGCCGTCCGCCAAGGGCTACCGGCTGTACGTCAACGAGCTGATGGAGCGCAAGGCCCTGTCGGCGGAGGAGACGGCCAAGATCAACGATGCCCTCTCCAGCCAGATGAAGCAGGTGGATCAGGTCATCAGTCAGGCCGGACAGATGGTGTCCAGCTTTGTGGGCTATCCCACCTACGCCGTGGCGGATCACCGCACCGCTGCCACCGTGCAGCGGTTTGAGCTGATCGCCGTGGACGAGGGCAGCTTCATCGCCGTGGTGATGCTGTCGGATAACCGGGTCAAGAGCCAGCTGATGCGCTTGGAGCTGCCGGTGGATGCCGACACGCTGCCCCAGCTGAGCCACCTTCTGAACACCCACTTCACCGGCGTGGGCGCGGAGAAAATGAACGCCACGCTGATGAGCCTGTCCGAGCAGGTGTCCGGCCAGTGGTTCCTGCTTCTGAACCGGGTGACGGAGTACGCCTGCACGCTGCTGGAGGAAGCCCAGCACCAGCAGGTATTCACCAACGGCGCCAGCCAGCTTTTGAAGTTCCCGGAGTTCCGGGACATCGACAAGGCCCACGATCTCATGAGCTTCATGGTGGATAATAAGGAGGATCTCCCGGTGCCGCAGAGCGACGCGCCCATGCAGATCCTCATCGGCCCCGAAAACGTCAACGATGCGTTGAAGGAGAGCAGCGTGGTCATCGCCAGCTACGATATCGGCGATAATATGCGCGGTCTTGTGGGTGTGGTCGGCCCCACCCGTATGGACTATGCCGCTGTGGCGGCAAGACTCAGCTACTTTGCCGAGAGCCTGAGTCGTATGTTTGGCAAAAAACAGCTACCGGAGGATACACAATGAGCGAGAAGGATATGAAGGAGACCCCCATGGAGGAGACGCCGGAGACGGCGGAGCAGCCCGCAGCTCCTGTTGAGGAGACGGCGGCTGCGGAGGAGACGTTTACCGTCACCAAGTCCCAGATGGAGCAGCTGGAGCAGCTGGCCAAGGTGCTGGCGGACGCCAACGACAAATACCTCCGTCTGGCGGCGGAATATGACAACTACCGCAAGCGCACCACCCGCGAAAAGGAGCACGTCTACGGCACGGCCAAGGCCGACACCATCAAGCCGTTTCTGACGGTGCTGGACAATCTGGAGCGCGGTGTGCAGCAGTGCGAGGAAGGCAACGGCCACCGGCAGGGTCTGGAGATGATCTGCAAGCAGTTCTTTGAGGTGCTGGGGCAGATGGGCGTCACCGAGATCCCGGCGCTGGGTCAGCCCTTCGACCCGGAAAAGCACAACGCCGTAATGCACACGGAGGACGAGTCCGTGGGCGAGAACACCATCGTAGAGGTGTTCCAGAAGGGCTTCATGATCGGAGATAAGGTGCTGCGCTTCGCCATGGTGAAGGTGGCAAACTGAAAGGAGTATTTCTATGAACGAAAAGAAGCTGTATAAGAGCAGTACGGACAAGAAGCTGGCCGGCGTCTGCGGCGGCATCGCGGAGTATTTCAACATCGACTCCACGCTGGTGCGCCTGGGCTGGGTGGTGTTCAGCCTGCTGGGCGGCAGCGGTCTGCTGGCGTATATCATCGCGGCGATCATCATGCCTGACCGTCCCTATTAAATCAGTCAATAAATAAAATTGAGATAAACATTTCAGGAGGCAATCATTATGTCTAAAGTTATCGGTATCGACCTCGGTACGACTAATTCCTGCGTAGCCGTGATGGAAGGCGGCGAGGCAGTCGTTATCCCCAACGCGGAGGGCAACCGCACCACCCCGTCCGTGGTGGCATTCAGCAAGACCGGCGAGCGTATGGTGGGTCAGGTGGCAAAGCGTCAGGCCATCACCAACCCCGAGCGCACCATCTCCTCCATCAAGCGTGAGATGGGTACCGATCACCGCGTCACTATCGACGACAAGAGCTACACCCCGCAGGAGATCAGCGCCATGATCCTGCAGAAGCTGAAGGCGGACGCCGAGGCTTATCTGGGCAGTCCCGTCACCGAGGCGGTCATCACCGTTCCCGCCTACTTTACCGACTCCCAGCGTCAGGCAACCAAGGACGCCGGTAAGATCGCCGGCCTAGACGTGAAGCGTATCATCAACGAGCCCACCGCCGCCGCACTGGCCTACGGTGTGGATAAGGAGCAGGCCCAGAAGATCATGGTCTACGACCTGGGCGGCGGCACCTTCGATGTGTCCATTCTGGAGATCGACGACGGCGTCATCGAGGTGCTGGCCACCGCCGGCAACAACCGTCTGGGCGGCGACGACTTTGACCAGTGCGTGATGAAGTATCTGGTCAGCGAGTTCAAGCGCACCGACGGCATCGACCTCAGCGGCGACAAGGTCGCCATGCAGCGCCTGAAGGAGGCCGCTGAGAAGGCTAAGATCGAGCTGTCCGGCGTGACCACCAGCAACATCAACCTGCCCTATATCACCGCCGACGCCACCGGCCCCAAGCATCTGGACGTGACGCTGACCCGCGCCAAGTTCAACGAGCTGACCGGTCATCTGGTGGACGCCACCATGGGTCCCGTGCGTCAGGCCATGTCCGACGCCGGTCTGAAGCCCTCCGACCTCGCCAAGGTGCTGATGGTGGGCGGCTCCAGCCGTATCCCCGCCGTGGTGGAGGCTGTGAAGAACTTCACCGGCTCCGACCCCTTCAAGGGCATCAACCCCGATGAGTGTGTGGCCATGGGCGCCGCTCTGCAGGCCGGTGTGCTGACCGGCGACGTCAAGGGTCTGCTGCTGCTGGATGTCACCCCCCTGTCTCTGGGCATCGAGACCATGGGCGGCGTCTGCACCCGTCTGATCGAGCGCAACACCACCATCCCCGTCAAGAAGAGCCAGATCT
>ERZ1026772.252-NODE-252-length-41230-cov-10.006047_pt1 | contig 41230 bp, 72 predicted proteins | sample MGYA00380124_ERZ1026772 | MGnify/ENA primary metagenome ERZ1026772 (study PRJEB33269, sample SAMEA4719760) | human gut metagenome | biome: human-associated habitat; feature: organic feature; material: feces | place: Cameroon | collected 2013-10 ...
TATCTGAGCAATACGCCGATCACATCACTCCCCGAGGGACTTACGTGCGGAGGCATCCTGTATCTGAGGGGTACGCCGATCAAAGCGAGTGATGTAAAACGCGTCCGCCGATTAAAAGATGGCGATTACGTCGCTGGTAAATACATCTATTGCGACGGTATCTTAACACACATCGCAAAAACGAGAAAAGCCGGTGACTATACGCTTTATATCGGCAAAATTAAAGGCAGAAACGTTGTAAGCGACGGCACGCTTTATGCGCATTGCAAAACGCTTCGAGATGGAATCGCCGATATTGCATTTAAGCGCGCAGCGGAACGCGGTGCAGATCAGTACAAAGGCATTGACATGGACACACCAATTCCGCTGGAAGAGGCAAAGACGATGTACCGCATCATTACCGGTGCGTGCAGAGCCGGTACAGAGCAATTCGCGCAGAGTCTTGGAGATAAGCTGCAAGGGACGTACACGGTGCGCGAAATGATCAGAGTCACAAAAGGCCAGTACAACGCGGAAAAATTTGCGGAATTTTTTGGGGAGGAATAAAAAAGATGTCTGACGTGGAAATTTTGACGTGGGAAAACCATGATCGCGCCAGGACAGAAGAACTTGGCGAACGCGCGGCGCGCCTCCGGCACCTAAAAGAGCGCCGCGCAAGGGCGCGGCGCGACGGCGCGCTGGTAAGCATTTGCGCATCGGCGTTCTCGGCTGGCGCAGCGGCGGCGTTTTTGGCAATCGGTATACCGCACGCCCCGGCAATCTTTTTGATTGTCGCGCTGCTGGCCGCCGGCGGAGGATACATTATCTGGGAGGCCAGATAATGGAGGACAGACAGCAAGAAGCCCCGGTTGCGCACTGCGCATACTGTGGAGGCGAGATTTACGCCGGTGAAATCATCAGAAAAGGTGATGAGGGCTGCATTCATCAATGCTGCGTACCGGCATTTTTAAAATGGATGATCGGCGAGGCGGGCGGATTTGCCGATATGACGGCAGACGCGCTCGGATACGAAAAAGAATCGGCTTAATTGGAGGATGAAAAATGGCGATCAAAAAACCGGCTGAGTTGGATTTCAGCAATAAAAAATTTATGTGCATTATTTCTGGACAGCCCGGGCTTGGGAAAACGACGTTGGCGCTTTCTGCGCCAAGCCCTTTCCTTTTTGACGCAGACAATGGCATTGCCCGCGTCAGAGCGGAGCAGCGCGGCGTTACATCCGTCGTAGAGTCCTATGAGGAAGTGCTAGGCGATATGGAATCTGACGAATACAAGGCCGCAGAGAGCGTTGTAATTGACACAGGCGGCATGCTTGTGCAGCTGATGAAAGACTGGGCAAAGAAGCAGGATGCAAAGGCAGCGAAAGATGGCCGCGCCATGTATGGCGTGATCAAGACTGAATTTGACCGGCTGTGCTATCAGATTCGCAGCAAAGACAAAAAACACTTGATTGTTGTATTTCACACGACAGAGCAGCAGAAAGGCGACACCATTCAGACGCGGCTTGCCTGCGAGGGCAGCACGAAAGATATTGTATGGACTCCGGCTGATTTTGGCGGGTATATGTACATGATGGGCAACAAGCGCATGATCGGCTTTACGCCGACGGACGAATATTTTGCAAAAGGATGCTTTGGCGTGCACGGCGTAATGCAGATTCCAGAGCTTGCGCCCGGACAGAAATGCACATTTCTGACAGACCTTTTTAAGGTTGCACAAGAAAAAATCAGCGAAGAAGCACAGATATACAGCGCAGAAAAAGCAGAATATGACAAGGCTATGCAGGCCGGAAAGGAAGCTATCCAGAACGTAAAAGATCCTTTTACCGCGCAGCTTGCAGCGGACGCAATCGGGCAAATCCCCCATGCGCTGACAAGCAAGGCGGAAATCAAGAAGCTGTTTTTAGCCCGGCTGAAAGAGCTTGGACTAAAATACGATAAGGAGAAGAAAACCTATGTACTGGCTGACGCAAAGTCTGCTGAGTAAATGGCAGCATTTCCTTGATGCAGATGATGCATATGCAGATATGGCACTTCAATCATTCCTTTCGCTGCTGCGGCTGGAAGAAAAAGAAATGACACCCGCCATGCAGGCCGGGATTGATTTTGAAGCCGCAATCAACGCAGCGATATCCGGAGAAGAATTAGAGCCTGCCGGCGATAAGCACGACCGCGCTGTGAGGCGCTTTACGCGCCTCTGTGCGGGCGGTCAGCCGCAAGTGCCTATTGCCGGACGTATAAAAGCCTACGGGCTGGATTTCCAGCTATACGGTGTCTGCGACTACGTAAAGGCTGGGACAATTTACGATATCAAGCGAGTGCAGAGGTATGAATACGGAAAGTATTTTCGCAGCCCGCAGCATCCGATGTATCTGCATTTACTGCCGGAGGCGAGGAAATTCACCTACCTGGTTTTTGATGGAAGCAATACATACACAGAGACATACCGGCGCGGAGACTTTCCGCCAATTGAAGAAACGATCTTAAAATTTGTCAGATGGCTTGACGAATTTGAGTACATGGATGATTACAAAAAATACTGGGCAATGAATGAACGGAGGATGGAAAAAGTCTATGAGCTTTAAAAGCGTAGAAAATAACGGTGGCCTGATGAAAGAGGGCGATTACGAAGTTTACGTCAAGGAATGCGGATACTCGCAGACCAAGAACGGAAACGAATGCATCAAATTTGATTTTGTAGTCCGCGCGGATGTAGAGCAGGAATACAAGAACAAACACATTTTCAAGAATTTTTATCCGAGCCGAGAAACCGGAGAATATGACGTCGACAAGATCGGCAAGTATGCAAACGCCCTCGGTATTGAAAAGGGACAGGATTTTGAGCTTGAAGATTTGATCGGCAGAAATTGCATTTTGCACATCTCACACTTTACCGGTGACGACGGCGTAACGCGCGAGTGCATTTTCTGGACGGCGCAGAGCAAAGCAGAGCCGTATCTGGCGCAAGCACCTACAGCCAGCAGTTTTGATCAGGTGGACGATGTATCGGATGATGATCTGCCATTTTAAAATTCAAAAGGTGAAAAGGAATGGAACGAGGTCAATTTACATTTTACCGCAGCTTTGCTTCTGCGCTCCGCCGAATTCGAAAGGATGCGGACAGAGCCAGAGCGTATGACGCGATCTGCGACTATGCATTAGACGGGAAAGAGCCTGATTTATCAGGCCTTTCCGACGCTGCTGCAATCGCATTTGAGCTGATCAAGCCGACGCTGGACGCAAGCAAGCGCAAGGCAGAAAACGGAAAACGCGGGGCAAATGCCAAGCAAGAGCAAAGCGCAAGCAAACCAATAGCAAACAGTAAGCAAGCAGATAGCAAACAGAAAGCAAAAGGCAAGCGAGGGAAAGCATCAAGCGAGAAAGAGAAAGAGAAAGAGAAAGAGAATGAGAATGAGATAGAGAGAGAGGTAGAGAACGAATGTTCTCTACCCCCCATACCCCCCTTTCAAGGCGAATTAAAAAACGCGGTTGACTCTTGGCTGCGGTACAAGAAAGAACGCCGGGAGAGCTACAAGGAAGAGGGGCTACGGAATCTTGTATCTCAAATCCGAAACAATGCGGAAAAATACGGCGAATCGGCGGTTGTCGAAGTCATACGTACCAGCATGGCAAGCGGCTATCAGGGAATTGTCTTTGATCGGCTAAAGGGCGGACAGCGGCAAATCCCGCAGCAGCGGATTGTCCAGCACGGAGACGCGCCCGGAGAATTTGAGCGCCGCGCCATGGAACGCATGATGCAGGAAACGCCGAAAGGCGGATGGGGAGATGAAACGTGAAAACATGGAATACAAGCTTTTGCCAGCAGTGTGAGGATTTGAAAGCCGGGAAATGCAGCGGGTATGGGCACAAAAAAGCGCAGTGCGAATCAAGCGCGGAAGCTTTTTGCAAGAGCTGGGAAGCTACCTGTGAACCATTCCGGCGGCTGCTTGCCCAAAGGAGGCGAAAATGAGCAGATTACCAGATCACTTCGATGAGCGCTGCCCATGTAAAAAGGACTGCGCCAAAAGAAGCGCAGAATGCAGAAAAGCGTGTACGGCCTACAAGGAATACGAAGCTGAAAAAGCAGCGGAATACGCAGAAAGAAAACGGGTGGCCGAAGAAAAAGAAAACCGCTATATGCCAACAGCGGGGCTAAAAAGGGCGTTGCGGCACGTGCAACGAGAAAGGCAAAGGGGGAAACGAAAATGACAAATGAGGAAATTATAAAGGCGCTGCGGACGTGCGTCATGGACCCAGACGATGGCGGGGACTGTGAAAATTGCCCAGCAAGCAGGTCGGAGGGTGAATACTGCTTGACTGCGGTAATGTCAGAGGCCGCCAGTCTGATCGAGCAGCTCCGCAGGGAGATTGAGTGGAAAGACTCGGTGATTGACTGCGCGCAGAAGAAGCGGACGGAGGCAGCGGCCGAGAGGGACGCACTGCTTGAGTATGCAAAGCTTTTTACCGGCTGCGACACCTGCAAGCGACGAAATTACTGCAAAAGCGACTCCGAATGCAATGCCTGCGAACAAGATGTAAAGGGAAATTGCTATTGCAAGGACTGCGAGCGCGGGAGCAAGTGGGAGTGGCAAGGATTGGCGGAAGCGCCGGAGGAGGGATAAAAGGTATGAGACTTACAACGGATACACCGAAAAACAATCTTGAAATGGCACTGAACCTGTTCTACGTCAAGGACAAAGATGTTTGGGTGCGCGGATACGGGAAGAACGGAGCAGACATTTCCCTGCTCGATCTGACGCGGAAAATTCTGAGTTACCAGTGCCCCTATGTGGAGTCGGATATTTCTGATAATGATCTGATTATGATGATGCCGGAATGGCTCTTTGACGATGTGGGAGCGACAGAACACGTAGTCGGGCTGCTTTATCAGGCAGCATGGGTATGCGCAGAGCTGCGCGAACACTTGAAACAGTTTGAGGATAAGGAGGCCGCCGATGGAACGACTGACAAATAAACGCGAAGCTGACGCGCAGCGAGAAGAGTACGAGCGCCGCCTTGCAAACGGGTATCCTCGGAATATCCCAGAGGAGCGGTTTCTGCGCCTAGCGGCCTACGAGGACACGAGGCTGATGCCGGAGGAAGTCCTGCCGAAAGATAAGGCAGACGAGATTGCTTTGAAACTCATGCGCCTTGCAGATTTGGAAAGCCTTTGCAATTATACCCGCCTCCGCGAACTCGCCGAAGCCGACAAGGACGGGCGTGTGGTCGTGCCGCCGTGCAAGGTTGGAGATACGGTGTTTGCGCGTCTGGACAACAAAAGTAAATACGTGTGTGAGTGCAAGGTAAAGCAGATCGTCGTGGGCAATATTGGGTTTGTTACTTTTGCACCAATAGGAGCACCGGAACGAGAATACGACGTATCATTGAGAGGTTTCGGCAAGACCGTATTTTTGAGCCGCGAGGAGGCCGAGCGGGCGCTGCAGGAAATGGAGGGCAAACAGGATGGCTGAACTGAAACCGTGCCCGTTTTGCGGCGGGGAATCTGTCGTAACCAAACACCATAACAGATTCACAGAATGGTATTTGTGTTCCTGCCCCAAATGCCATATTTCGCAGACCGGGAGTGAGTACGGATTCCGGTTTGAAGCGGTTGAGGCATGGAACAGGAGGGTAAATGATGGCTAAGTACATAACCGAAGCGCAGTTGAGACAACTCCATCAGGCTCTGTTCATTGATAACGACGAATATCTGAGACTCTTAAAAGAGTTTGCAGGGATAGAATCCCGACCGACCACGGAGTACAACTACTACGACGAAAATGGCGATTTTATTGGTAGCAGCGTGGACACCGATATTGACGACCTGCTGGACGAGGCTGGCGTGGAGGTGCGGTACGATGGGGCAACATAAGCACAACCCAACCGCCATTGCGGCGGCAAAAGGCGAGCTGCCGCCGAAGAAGCGAGAGCGGCAGCTGACCAAGCGGCAGGCGGAAAGGCTCTTGCGGCTGAAAATTATACGAACAACCGACCCATTCCACGCCATGCCGGATGGGATGGCCGGAGTTATTGCAGGAGGTATGCCTTATGGCTGATTACATCCGGCGCGAGGATGCGCGCAGAATGGTTGTACAGCTTGATAAATATGTGTGGACGAGTCCGGTCTCAGACGAACGTCGCGTAACTGTAGACGTCGATCTAGTGAAGTTTGGGTTAGACAGGATTCCCGCCGCCGACGTTGCAGAGGTGGTGCATGGAACGCCGGTGACGGAAGTGCGCACGAGGACGATTGTGGGATACCATGAGGAAATCGGAGTTTTAGCGGGAGACCGCTCTACACTTTACCGCAGGAATATGGTGCATGCGGACATCCCGTATGACCACTGCCCAATATGCGGCGCAACGCTGTGCTCACGGTGGCACAACTTTTGCGGTAAGTGCGGGGCGAAGATGGATGGATGTGACGGAAGTGTGGCTGATGACTTGGAGAGGAAACTGGCCGAAACCGGCAAACTTGTTCCGCGTTTTTACGGTGACTATGTCTTCGCACCGTGCCAGAACGCATTCAACGGAAAGACGAGCTGGTGGCTGAGTAAGAAAGATTGCACAGTAGCGATCTACTGCTTCACAGCAGGAAGCACGGCCGAAGTTGACGCGCAGCTCTCCGCAGGCGGCGGACAGGCGTACATCCAGATGTTCAAGGAAAGAACCGGAGGGAGCGAACATGAATGATCCAGTAAAATACACTGAAATATGCGCGTTGTACCATTTTTGCGTCGATCTTGGAATTAAATGCACGATAGAGCGACTATACGACGGCTATGCAGTGCGTTTCCCGGACGGAAGTGACTTCGCACAGCATCATGGCACATATGGCGGGACGGAAGAATGCATTGAACCGGCTATCGGGGACTCCGAATTTGACTATACTGCAGTCGGCTTGAACCTTGCGAAGAAGCTCGTGAAGAAATACAAAGGCAAATTGGAGGTGCGAGATGACTGACGAATACATCAGCCGCGAGGCGGCAATCAAATATGCGGAACACGCATATCACGAATGGAACCTTGCAATGGCCGCGGCGGACGGAAAAAGAGAAATCAACCTTGTTTACAAACGTCAGGAATTGTGCAAGGCGGTGAAATCGGTTTTCAGAGATATGCCCGCCGCCGACGTTGCGCCGGTGGTGCGGTGCAAGGGCTGCAAATATCGGACGGAAAATGGAAACTGCGGGCATCCACGCCACCATGGGATTTTGCCGTCCGCATATCCATACGATTTTTGCAGCTACGGGGTGTGCAAATGAGCGGCCTGCGTTTTGCACGTGGCAGCGTGAGAGGAGGAAAACTGATGCATGATTGCTGTTTGATTTGCAAGCATCTGGAATACAGAAAGAACTACGTTTTCCCGTACCGGTGCTTGAAGCACAAGGCGGAACGGTTCTCCGAGAAAGAACTGGAACGCATGTGTTTCTCCGGAGAGGAATGCGGAGACTTCAGAGAAGAAAGAGGGTGGCCTGATGGGAACAATTCTGGCGATTGATCCAGGCAATATCGAATCCGGCTATGTGGTAGTTGAGCACGACGGTGAAGAAATTCGGCGCGTTCTGAAAGTTGGGAAAGAGCCGAACCGAATTGTTTTGGACGTGATCAAAAGCACGCCGACCGGCTACGATTTGGCAATTGAAATGATTGCCGGAATGGGCATGGCCGTAGGCGCAGAAACGTTTGACACCTGCTATTGGATCGGCCGATTTTGGCAATATGCAATAGACAACAGCAAGGCGGCGGATCAGACAAAAATCTACCGCCGCGAAGAAAAGCTTGATCTTTGCGGAAGCTTGAGTGCAAAAGATGCAAACATTCGGCAGGCGCTTGTAGACCGCTACGCGCCCGGACAGACGAACTATGGCAAGGGAACAAAGAAAGAGCCTGGCTTTTTTTACGGCTTTTCCGCAGATATGTGGGCGGCTATGGCGGTCGCTGTCACATATTTTGACAAATACATAAAGGGGGTTAAATTTTGAAAATCGAAATATCAGTCCAAGCAATGCCAGAAAGCCAAATCCTGCGGGATGCACTGGCGGTTTACGGCGATAAAAATCAAAAAATTGTAGCAATTGAAGAAATGGCCGAGCTGCAAAAACAGCTTTGCAAAAACCTGCGCGGAGAGCAGAATTACAGCCATTTGGCCGAAGAAATCGCAGATGTGCAAATCATGCTTGAGCAGATGATCATGCTTTACAATTGCCGGGCGGATGTTGTGCGCTGGCGGAGGGAAAAGCTGGCGCGCCTGAAAACCAGAATGGCTGCTGTGCAGAGCGTGTGAAGCACATTGGTGAAATTGTACAAAAAAGGCTTGGGTATCGGAAAGGGGGAGACGCGGTGAGCAATCCGCGCTATGGTTGGTGGTCTTATGCAAAGTGGATGATTCGTAGCTATAAGGGTGGCGGGCTCATGACAAAAGACGAGCTTGCCGCTGTCAAGGATGCAATCGAGGAGACGGAGCAGCTGATCGACGGCTCGGAGCGGATACGGCTGATCGATCTCGTCCTTTGGAAGCGGACGCACACGCTGCAAGGCGCTGCAATGGCGGTGCATGTTTCTGAGCGTACCGCGCAGGAGTGGCACAGACAGTTTATCCGGCTGGTTGGACAAAAAAGAGGGCTTTCTTGAAAAAGTTTGCGTCCCAGAGCCTTAAATACCGTGTATCATCGGAAGCGTGGAGGCGAAATCTCTACGCTTCTGCGTTTTGCAAATGCTTCTGTTTACCGTGTATATATAAATTTATTTATATATACACGGCAACAGAAGCGTCGAAAAGGCTTTGCGCTGGCCTTGGCATTTTCTGCTGACGGTATGTCGGCGGAGTGTCAACGTTCATTTTTATTCTTCTTCAATACTTGGCATCCGAGGTGACTCGGGTGTCAAGGCGAGCGCAGAGCGATACGGGCTGTTAGCTCAGACGGAAGAGCAGCTGGCTGTTAACCAGCGTGTCGGGGGTTCGATTCCCTCACAGCCCGCCAAAGATTCGGAGCTGTGGCAGCGGAGGCAAAGATATGGCGAATTTGCGAGCTCTTGCATATAAGCTGCAATCTGCTTTGCTGCACAACGGCATCAAGATAAAAATCAATCAAATGCAGATATATTCCGCAAAAATGGACAGGATGGTGACAAAGTACATGGTTTCTGAATACAGGCCCGATGAAAAGCCGAAGAATGTCACTTTGCTGGAAACGTACCAGATTGCGGATGTTGTGAAGCTACTGGCCGGTCTCTATAGCGATGGCGGATGAAAAGCTTACACCGAAGCAGAAACGATTCTGCGAAGAATATTTAAAATCTGCCAACGCTTCAGAAGCAGCGAAAAAAGCGGGATATAGCCTGAAAACGGCCCCGTTTATTGGCGCTGAAAACTTAAAAAAACCTCAAATTTCTGCCTATATTAAGCGCAGGATGGGTGAACAAGAAGCGGCGCTGGTCGCTGACGCAAACGAGGTGCTGCAGTTTTATTCTGCTGTTATGCGCGGAGAGGTAAAGGACCAATTTGGCATGGACGCTTCGCTTTCTGACCGCCTGAAAGCTGCAGACAGTCTGGCGAAACGTCTTGCTGCAGCAGAACTTAAGCCAAACGCGGAAGATGCGGTGCGGGTGATTATCGATGTCTGATGTTCGGTTGTCCGAAAAAATCGGCCCTGCCTTTTATAGCGTGGCGCATGACGTGTTCCACCACGGACACACGCACTACGATTTCAGCGGTGGGCGCGGCTCGCTGAAATCCTCCACGGTGTCTGTAATCGTCCCCCTGCTGCTGATAAACAACCCAAGCACACACGCGCTTGTGCTGCGAAAGGTTGCGAATACCATACGCGATAGCGTTTATGCACAGTACATATGGGCAATCGGTGAGCTTGGCATGGCGGCGTATTGGGAAGCGAAAGTTTCCCCGATGGAGCTGATTTATAAGCCAACCGGGCAGAAGATCATGTTCCGGGGCGCGGACGACCCGATGAAGATTAAATCCATCAAGGTTCCGTTTGGCTATATCGCCGTGACGCACTTTGAGGAAAAAGACCAGTTCGCGGGGCGTGCGGAAATACGAACGATCTTACAGTCTACAATGCGAGGCGGCTCTAAGTTCTGGAACTTTGAAAGCTATAACCCGCCGATCAGCCGCGACAACTGGGCAAACAAGGACAGCTTGGAGGAACGGGCCGACCGGCTGTGTCACAAGTCCACGTATCTGCAAGCACCGCCTGAATGGCTGGGAGAACAGTTTCTTGCAGAAGCGGAACACCTGAAAGAGACAGATGAACGCGCGTATCAGCATGAGTATCTCGGTATCCCGGTAGGGACCGGCGGAAATGTGTTTGACAAGCTGGAACTGCGGGAGATTACCGATGAAGAAGCCAAAAGTTTTGACCGAATCTATCAGGGAGTGGACTTTGGCTGGTTTCCAGACCCGTTTGCTTTTATACGGCTGCATTATGATCGGGCGAGAGAGACAATATATCTGTTAGACGAGATTTATCAAAATAAACTATCCAACGAGCAGAGTGCGACCGTGATAAAGCAGCGCGGGTATAACAACATTAGGACGATTTGCGACAGCGCCGAGCCGAAGAGCGTTGCTGACCTACGGGCAATGGGATTGCCTGCGTATGAGGCTATCAAGGGGCCCGGATCGGTCGAATACGGTATGAAGTTCTTGCAGAGAAGAACGATTATAATTGATAGAAAACGAACGCCACATGCCTACGATGAGTTCGTGGGCTACGAATATGAGAGAAACAAAGACGGCGATATAATCAGCGGATACCCAGACGCAAACAATCATTTGATTGATGCGACAAGGTACGCCTTAGAGCCTGTAAGCCGTAGAATGGGAGTTATTGCATGACGGTTATCGATAAATTAAAGGAACTCGGGTATACGACAATCCCAGAGGAATTCTATAAATACGTGTCCCTTTGGAAGTCGTGGTACGTCGGAAAAGTCAAGGGGTTCCATCAATACCGGCGATATAACGGGCATAAGTGGACAAAGTGCAACCGTGCAAGCCTCGGCATGGCGAAAAAGGTTTGTGAGGACTGGGCGAACCTCTTGATGAACGAGAAAGTCCAGATCACACTTGAGGGGCAGAAAGAACAGACGTTCGTTGATAGCGTCCTGACGGCGAACAACTTCACGGTCAAGGCAAACGAAATGCAGGAAATGAAGTCTGCGCTCGGGACTGTGGCTTACATCCCACGTGTTATTGGGCAGGCTATCAATGAAAGCGGCGAGGCCGTGCCTGGGGATGTTTCCGGTATCGCGCTGGATTACGTTACGATTGAGCACATTTTCCCTCTGGCGTGGCAGAATGGCTTTATTTCGGAGTGCGCGTTTGACGGTGTTGTCACGCGAGGTGGAAAGAATTATCTGTATTTGCAGGTTCACCGGAAAGATGAAAACGGCCTTTACGTCATCGAGAACAGCATTTACCGATACGAAAACGAAACGCTTGCCGACGCACTGCTTACAGATGTCCCAGGCTTCGAGAGAATCCCACCGGTCGTACATACAGGAAGCGACAAGCGGCAGTTCGTCATCGACAGACCGAACATCGCAAACAATCTTGACTACCTGCTTCCGGTTGGTATCCCTGTGTATGCAAATGCAATCGACGTTCTACGCGGCGTTGACTGTGCCTATGACTGCTACGTCAATGAGTTCGAAAACGGACCAATGATGATGATGGTCAAAATGCCCGCCACAAGGTGGGAAGACGATGAACCGACGCTTGATGACAATGACCGGCGTTTCTATCTGCTTCCGGAGGATACGCAGCAAGGGAACGTTGTAGAGACAATTTCTCCGACGCTGAGAACCGAGCAGCTGAATGTAGGACTTCAAGACCAACTGAACGTACTGTCCAGTAAGTGCGGCTTCGGCGAGACCTATTACCGTTTCGACGGCGGCAGCGTCGCGACAGCAACGCAAGTTATCAGCGAAAACTCCACCATGTTCCGCACCATTAAGAAACATGAAATTGTGCTGGAACAAGCGCTAGTGGAGCTGTGCCGTATTCTGCTTCGGTTGGGAAATACAGCTATGAACGCCGGGCTGAATGAAGACGTTGCGATTACGGTCAATTTTGATGATTCTATTATCGTTGATACTGAGAGCCAAAGAGCACAGGACAGGCAAGATGTGAGCATGGGAGCTATGCGCCTGCTTGAATACCGGATGAAATGGTACGGAGAGGACAAAGAAACGGCGGCGTCCAATCTTCCAAATTTGCAGGAAATGGTAACTGAACAGCAACAGGAGGTAGAGTAATGGGAGATGAAAAAGTTCCTGCGGGAACAACATTCTTGGTAAACGCCGGTGACGCCGCTGCGCCAGAATGGAGAGTATTTGGAACAACGACTGACAATGATGACGATAAAGAATCAAACGGAACATGAGTCATTACCCATTTACGCCTGCTTTGCTCGACGCCCTCCCCGAAGAGCTTGCCGAACTATTCCGGGGACTGGAAGATACGCTCCTCGATGAGATATGTAGTAGGCTTGCGCTGAAAGACCAGTTGAACGAAGTGACTGTTCAGGCAATCCGGGCACTTCGTTCGCACGGCATCGACACGAAGAAGATTGAAAAAGCAATCCGCAGAACCTATGGAATCAGCGAGAAGAAGCTCAAGGAGCTTTTCGATGATGTTATTGCCAGGAACCAGAAGTATTATACCGATGTCATCGACATGGCGGGGCTTACACAACCTGAGACACTGGTTGACGCTTCTGTTATTGAGGCAATCCGAGCGCAGACGCTTGATGAATTCCATAACATCACACAGTCTATGGGGTTTCTGGTGGACAAAGGCAGGACGATGCTTCCGCCTGCGCGTGCATATCAGTGGGCGCTGGATTCCGCTGTCATGCAGATTCAGAGCGGGACTATCAGCTACAATCAGGCGATCAAGTCTGCGGTGCAGCAGCTTGCAGGTGGACTGAAAATCGTGAACTACGAAAGCGGACACGTTGACAACATCGACGTTGCTGTTCGGAGAGCTGTCATGACCGGCGTGAATCAGATCTGCGACCAGTACACGAACCAAAGCGCAGAGTACCTTGAGACGCGGTACTTTGAAGTGTCTGCGCACTCTGGGGCGCGTGACAAGCCTGGTGCTTCGCCGTGGTCAAGCCACAAGGAGTGGCAAGGGAAAGTCTATTACCAGAGTGAAAGCGGCGAACCTGACCCGCTGGGGCTTTACGATGACCTTGTGGAAACGACCGGTTACGGATATGTTGACGGTCTGACTGGAGCTAACTGTAGGCATCACAAATACCCGTTTCTTCCTGGCGTTTCGGAGCGGACTTACACAGACGAACAGCTTAAGCATATCGACGATGGTCTTGGCTGCACGTTTGACGGAAAGACTTACACAGCCTATGAAGCGACGCAGATGCAGCGCCGCATAGAGCGTCAAATCCGCGCGCAGAAAAAGCTTAGAAACGCATACAAAGAAGCTGGGCTTTCCGAGGACGCGACCGCCGCGAGCATAAAGCTTCGGCGGCTGAACGCAGAATATAGCAGGTTCAGCAAAGCGGCAGGGCTACCGGAACAGCCGGAACGATTGAAGGTGCTATATACAGATGCAAAATCCGTGGCTGCGGCGGGCGCGGTGAAAGCGGCAGAACCAGTCATGCGGCTACAAGAAACACTTGATGTGAAATCTGAGGTCGTGAACGGCATTGTCCCGAAAGGTTCAGAAATAAGTTCTATCCGTGAAATAGCTGGCGGAGATTCCAGCAAACAACTAAGAGCGGCGAAGTTCCTTTCCGGGAAATACGGTGGGGAGCCGTTGCAATGGCGGAAAATGGGCGGTATAATACAAACAGACAATTTCCGGTATGATGTTCACTGGTTTGAACGCAATGGAGAGCACTTCGAAGAGAAGCTGAAAGGGGTGAAGAAGAAATGAAGGTGAGATATAAAGGGCCAACGTTTGGCGGTGGAGTCCTCGGGCTGACAGACGGGAAGACCTACGAATGCACGGGCACCGAATATGACCTGCTTCGTATCATCGACGACGAAGGGGAAGATTACCTTTATTCCGCGTCCGCACCTGCGCCACTCAACGGCGAAACGCCACCTGGCAAATGGGAAATTGTCGAAGATGATGCGAACGGTACGCTTACGAGATTGCTTGAAGGTGACTGATATGATTGACGAAAAGTTAAAAACAGCCATTGAGCGGGCGCTCGCGTCTGGTTTCCGTGTGGAAATCCTGCGAGACAAGGATGGAAACATCATCGTGCAGACGATCCAGCGAAAACGGCTGAAAACTGAATAAATTCCCACGGCGTAAATGTTCGCCGGGATGGGCTGAATGAAGCCAGTTGACTACGATTTGTGGTCAGCTGGCTCTTTTTATTTATCAACACTGACCGACAGGTCGTTAAACAAGGAGATTTTTATGGCAGAAGAAACCAACGTGCAGGGCACGGAAAACACTGCGCAAGAGCAGGAAAAAACGTTTACTCAGGCTGACGTTGACAAGATGATTCAGTCGAGGCTTGACAGAGAACGGAAGAAATACCCCAGCGAGGAAGAGATCACCGCATACCGGACATGGAAAGACAGCCAGCAGACCGAACAGGAGCGGCAGGCAAAGCAGGCAAAAGACCTTGCGGACAGTAAGGCGGCACTGACTGCATTGCAGGCTGAAGCCGAACAGCTCAAGCGGGACAAATACGTCCTGGGCAAAGGCCTGACAGGCGAGGACGCTGAGTTTATTGCGTTCAAGGCCTCGAAGATGGTCAATGACAAGACCACGTTTGAACAGGCTGTCGACGAGCTTACAGCGAATCGCAAGAAGGCGACGTTCGACTGGACAGCACCGGCAGGCGGTGGAAGCAAAGAAACAAACATGAACAGCACGATGAACGCCCTGATTCGGGGCGCTCTGAAATAACGAAGGGAGAATCATATGCCGAATATTATTGACAGAAATGCACTTTCCGGTCTTATTCCGGAACCTGTAACCCGCGAGATCATGCAGGGCGCTATCGCGGAATCCGCAGTCCTGCGCATGGGTAAGCGACTGGCGAATATGTCCAGCAAGACGCAGACCATCAACGTCCTCGACGCGCTTCCCTCTGCGTACTTCGTCAACGGCGAAGCAACCGATACCGGAGCCGGTGAAGCTTTCAAGCAGACCACGAAGATGGCGTGGGACAAGAAGAAAATCTATGCCGAGGAAATCGCGGTTATCGTCCCCATCCCCGAAGCAGCACTGGATGACGCAGATTATGACATCTGGGGCGAGGTAAGACCTAGACTGACCGAGGCTTTCGGCAAGGTAATTGACGCTGCCATCCTGTTTGGCACGAACAAGCCCACCACGTGGCGAGATGGCGTTGTGCCCTCTGCCATTGCCGCTGGAAACGGCGTACCCGTCGGCACAAGCGTCTTTGACGACATCATGGGCGAGAACGGCCTGATCGCGAAGGTCGAGCTTGACGGCTTCAATCCGAACGGCGTTATGTCCGCGATCCAGATGCGCGGAAAGCTTCGCGGCTTGAAAGACACGACCGGCCAGCCCATCTTCAAGTCCGATATGCAGGGCACGACCCGCTATGGCCTTGACGGCATGGATATGTACTTCCCGATGAACGGCGCATTTGACCCGTCTCAGGCGCAGATGATCGTCGGTGACTGGTCGCAGTTGGTCTATGCAATCCGGCAGGACATGACGTTCAAGATCTTCACCGAGGGTGTCATTCAGGACCCGAGTACGAAGGCAATCACCTACAACCTCATGCAGAACGACATGGTCGCTCTCCGTGCGGTCATGCGTCTCGGTTGGGAAATTGCGAACCCGGTCAACGCTTACAATGTTGACATTCCCAACCCGTTCCCGTTCTCGGTTTATGGAAAGGCCGGCACGGTATCTACGGTGACTGTATCCCCGGCTACTGCAACTGTGAAAAAGGGATCGAGCAAGGCGTTCTCCGCCTCCGTTGCGGGTGAAGGCGTTGTAAGTGGCGACGTCGAGTGGAGCCAGAGCGGCGCAAAGTCGTCTATCACGGAAAGCGGCGTGCTGACGGTCGCATCCAATGAGACGTCCACGAGCATTACCGTCACTGCAAAGTCGAAGCAGGATAGCACCAAGACCGGCACGGCTACCGTTACGGTCGGGACATAATCAATTGGGAAAGGAGCTGGAACGGGATGGCATATGCTTGCTATGATTTTTACCTGAGTCGTTATGCGGGAACGCTGATTGGCGAGGACGAATTTTACACACTGGCTACTCGCGCCAGCTTCTTCCTAGATTACTTTACACAGGGACGTGCGGCAAAGAATTCTGGCTTGGAAGCTGTGCAGATGGCCTGTTGTGCGATTGCGGATGAGTACAAAACCATAGAGCTTGCAAAAAGACTCGCACAGAAAAGCCTCTTGGTGGCTTCAGACTCGGGCGCAGGAGAAATACAAAGTGAAACGGTTGGCGGATATTCCCGAACAATTCGGAGCGGGGGCGATTCTTCTAATGCTGCGGTCAAATCAGCCGCCGAGGTCAGGGGCGCTCTGGCAGATGTTGCACGAGAGTATTTAGCGCATACCGGCCTGCTGTATAGGGGGAGGTGTTTTAGGTGTACGCCCCCCACACTGTAACGATCTACAACGTGTCGCAAGAGGAAGATAAGACGACATTCGAGGATGTGCAAAAGTCTTATATCACGATTCTCCACGGCGTGTTTTTAGAGGCATCCAAGGCGGCGAACGTCCGCCAGAGCGGGCTTGAGGGCGCGGATGCAGTCAATCTGTACATCCCGTTCTCAACTCCCGCCGTGGACGGCGTGACGGGCGCACAGAAGCGCTACGTCGGCCCGCAGGAATTCTGGCGCGTATCCAATAAAAGCGACTTGTGGACGCTCTCCACGGACGGCAACGGTGGAACGACCTTTTTCGTAAAAGGAGAGGTCGTTGAGCCGGAAAAGACGGAGCAGACGATTGAAATGCTGTATGACGATGTTTACAAGGTGACAAAAGTCGATATGAAAGACTTCGGAAGCGCGTCGATGCAGCACTTTGAAGTCGGAGGAGCCTAAAATGCTGAAATTCAGCGTAAAAGCCGATGGCTTCGACGAGCTTCAGGAGGCCATAGCGCGGTCTTGCGCAAAAGCCGAACACATTGTAGCGGTTCAGGTAAAAAAGGACACAAGCCCTTATGTGCCGTTTCTGACAGGCTCCCTTGATGAGAGAACGCGCGTTGTCGAAAATACGATTATTTACCCAGGGCCATATGCTCGCTTCCTGTATTATGGGAAAGTCATGGTGGACCCTGAGACCGGCAGCACATATGCGCCGAAAGGTGGGACGAAAGTGCTGACCGATAAGAATCTTGTGTTCAACACGTCCGGTCATTCACAGGCACAGTCGCACTGGTTCGAAGCTTCAAAGGCTGAAAACCTTGAAAAATGGATTCGAGTCGCAGACAAGGCGGTGAAAAATGGGTTCTGAAAAAGAAAAAAAGCTTGTTTCTTCCGAGGAAGAACAGGACATATCCAGAAAAATGATGGTCTGGGTAAACTCGTTTTCGGATGACGATCTCCCGGCTGCAACCATCAATTATGAGTTCCTCGCCGCTGATTCCGCAAGCGTGGCTCTGTCCGTGATTCAAGGTGCGTACATAACAAAAAGGTATTTGCTCGGCGGGCATGAGGCAGAATACCAGTTCAAGATCATAGCCCGTACCAAGCCGGGCGGAAGTAACGACAAGCGCCTGAAAGCTGATGCGGTACTGAACCGCTTCGGGGATTGGGCGATGCAGAATTATCCGTCTCTTGGAGATGGCGTTCGTGTCCGTCGCATGGAAGCGGTCAGCCGCGCGGCGGTATTCGCCATGTATCAGGGCGGATGGGAAGACCATCAAATCTTAATGAAGATGAAATATGAGGTGATTTAACTATGGCAGATATGACCTTTAACACCGTTGCTGGGCAGCCTGTAGACAGAGAACTTTTGATTCTTTTTGTGAATACGGGCACTGATTCCGCCGCCGTGTGGTCGCCGCTTGGGACGCGCGTCACGGATTCCAGCATGGAATACGATTGGCAGAAAGATTCGAACAAGGACATTCTCGGCACGACCAGAACCACGATGAAAAAGCCCATCATTACGCAGGACTTTGAACCGTGCGAACTCGATGCCGGAGATGTTGCGCTTACGCATATCTGGAACCTCGCCGTTAAGGAACAGAACGCGGCGGCTCTGGCGAATCAGGACATTCTTATCGTGCATCATTACGCAGGCACGAAGAAAACGGCTGTTTTTGCGGAGAGATACAAGGGCGCCGCAATCGAGGCGACAGGTCTTGGCGGCGAAGGCGGTGGCTTTGTAGGTATGCCGCTTACTGTAACGCCGGGCGGCGAGAGAATCACCGGCACTGCGGCGGTTGGTGCCAACGGAGAAATCACGTTTACGCCGGACGCGGCATAAGGAGGGACGATAGATGGCGGACATCAAGATTGCAACTGGCGTTGAAAAAATCAACATCAACGACAAAGTAACGCTCGAGTTCAACCCGACAGACGCAGAAATTGTAGAGAAAATTTTTGACGTGTTCAACGGATTGGAAGATCGTCAGCGAAAATATCAGGCAGAAGTGGAAAAGAACGCGAACAAAAAAGAAATCTTTGAGATTGCGCGTCGGGAAAGCAACGAAATGCGCGATACGATCGACAGCCTTTTCGGGGTTCCGCTTTGCACGCCTCTTTTCGGCTCTATGAACGTCCTCGCACTGGCTGACGGTTTGCCTGTATGGAGCAATCTGATGCTCGGCATCATCGACCAGATCGACACTACCTTTGCGAGAGAACAGAAGGCTACGAATCCGAGAATCAAGAAATATATGGAAAGATGGAAAAAGTAATCTGGTCTTTACCGACATCGGTCAACGTAAACGGAACAGAATACAAAATCCGGTCTGACTATCGGGCGGTGTTGGATATCCTCACCGCCCTTGTTGATATCGAGCTGGACGAGCATGACAAGTCGGAGGCATCGTTGAGAATCTTCTATCCCGACTTCGAGGAAATGCCATCCAGCGACTACAAGGAAGCTCTGAACCAGTGTTTTCGGTTTATAGACCGTGGGGAAGAACGCAAAGAAAAGAAGCGGGAACCCGTGCTGATGTCATGGGAGCAGGACTTCGACATGATTATTGCCCCCGTGAACAGAATCGCTGGGTGCGAGGTTCGGGCGCTTGAATATCTGCACTGGTGGTCGTTCCTGTCTTTCTATCAGGAGATTGGAGACTGCCTGTTTGCTCAAGTGGTTCGCATTCGGGACAGAAAGGCACACGGGAAGCCTCTGGACAAGCAGGATCGGGGGTTCTACCGAAAGAACAGGGATATAATCGATTTGAAAGTTACATACACAGAGGCAGAGAAAGACGTTCTCGCCGCATGGGGCATTTCAAAATAAGGTGGTGAGAAAATGGCAGATGGAAGAATCGTTGTTCAAGCGGAGGTTGACGCAAAAAACGCGCAGAAGGAGCTTGATAAGCTGACGGCGAAAATCGACAAGATGGAAGCCGAGCTGAAAAAAAGCACCGGAGAGCAAAGTGGGCTGAAATCTCAGCTTGACGCAGCGAAAGAATCTGCAAAACAGGCAGAAAATGCGCTGAAATCGTTGCGGTCGGAATCCGAGCGGCTTCAGCAGATCACGTCCGGCGAGGTGTCTGCGTCTCCGGATGCTTATATCACAGCATACGGGCGGCAGACGGAAGTTGCAGCGCAAATCAAAGAGCAGGAAGCAATCTTAAAAGAACAGGACAAGATCGTTGAGAGTTTGGACGGGAAATATGCAAAAATCACGGACAAAGTGATCGCGCAGACTTCCGCGTTGGACGCTGCAAAGCAAAAAGCCGGAGAACTCACGGAGCAAATCACAAGCGCAAGCGGCGCTACAGAGCGCATGGAATCCGCCGCGAAGAAGGTTTCCGACAGCATGAACACGTTCAGCAAGCGTGTTTCCGGGCTTTTTAAGCGCGTCCTGGTGTTCTCTCTGATTACTCGAGCGCTGCAAAGCATTAGAACGTGGCTTGGAAAAACCATTATGAAGAACGACGAAGCACGCGCAGCTGTGGCGCGGCTCAAGGCGGCGCTTCTGACACTCGCGCAGCCGATTCTTCAAGTCGTGATTCCTGTTTTTGTGAAGCTTGTGAACATTCTGACACAGGTTGTTACAGCTATCGCAAAGTTCTTCGGGATGCTCTCCGGAAAAAGTTGGTCTGCGCAGAAATCCGCTGCGCAAGGCTTAAACGAAGAACAGAAAGCGTTGGAAGGTGTCGGCTCTGCGGCGGAGGACGCAAGTAAGAGCATGGCAAGCTTTGACGAGATCAACCAGCTCACAGACAACACATCGTCTGGAGCTGGCGGGGGTGGTGGTGCGGCATCAACGGAGATCGCGCCGGACTTCTCAAATCTCGACATGGCAGAGGATAAGCTCCACGACATTCTCGGCTTGGTAGGTGCTATCGCCGCCGGGCTTCTTGCGTGGAAAATCGCGAGTTTATTCACGAACGACCTGAGCAAGATTTGGGGAATCGCCCTTGCTGTTGCCGGTGCGTTTGCGCTTGTATACTTCTGGCTGGATGCTTGGAATAACGGAATCGATTTGCAAAACTTCCTCGGGATGCTGGCAGGTCTTGCCGCGCTTGCAATTGGACTTGCAATCGCTTTCGGACCAATCGCGGCAGGAATTGCATTAGTTGTAGGCGGTCTTGCCATGCTGGTTGTCGGTATCAAAGACGTTATCGAAAACGGCTTTAATTTAGCGAATACGCTTACGATCATTGCCGGACTTCTTGCGGCTGGAATCGGGATCGGCCTGCTGACCGGCAGCTGGATTCCGCTCCTGATTGCCGGGTTTGCTGCAGCTTTGGTGGCACTTGTTTCCTTTACCGGGCACGGGGAAGAGCTGATTCAAGGGCTGAAAAAAATCATAGACGGATTCGGGAAGTTCTTCAAGGGTGTATTCACCGGAGACATGAAGCTTGCCGTAGAAGGTATTAAGCAGATATGGGAAGGAATGAAGCAGACGTGGAACGCGATTGTAAACTCCATCAAGGATGCATGGAACATGTTTATCACATGGCTGCAATCCAAGAGTCCGCTGCTCGCATCAATATTTCAAACATATGGGAAATTTGCCTCAGATGTATACAAAAACATCAAGGACATCTTGAGGGGTGTCATTGACTTCATTGTTGGCGTATTTACCGGAGACTGGACAAAGGCATGGCAGGGTGTCACCAAGATCTTCAAGGGGATCTGGAACAACATTGTCGCAAACATTGAGGCAGCGATCAACTTCATTATCGACGGTGTCAACTTTCTGATTTCCGCTTTGAATACCATTCACTTTGATATTCCGGACTGGGTTCCCATCATCGGCGGCAAGTTCTTCGGCATCAGCATTCCGCTTGTCAGTCAGGTTGCGCTTCCGAGGCTGGCAGAAGGCGCAGTCATTCCTCCGAATCGGGAGTTCATGGCGGTGCTTGGCGACCAGAAGAGCGGAACGAACATCGAAACGCCGCTTGAGACAATGGTGCAGGCATTCAAACAGGCTATGAACGAATCCGGCGGACGGTCGCAGACGATCATCTTGCAGCTCAACGGCAGAGAGTTTGCGCGGGCTGTCTATAAGGCGAACAACGAAGAAACGCAGCGTGTAGGCGTAAGGCTGGCGGGGGTGAAGGCATGACGAGTGTTTTAACTCTTGACGGAGTGGAGTATCCGAATCTGCACGTGACAAGCCTGAAACGCTCTTTTGCAGTGCTGGATGGCGATAACGCGGGCCGCACCATGACCGGTGCGATGGTTCGCGACATTATCGGCACGTTTTATAACTACAGCGTCGAGCTCGACCCCGTCGGGACAGACCCCGCGGAATACGACAAGTTTTACGAGGCGATTTCCGCTCCGGTGGACAGCCATTCTCTCACGATTCCATATGCACAGAGCACATTGACGTTTGACGCATACGTAGCGAACGGGGACGACGAACTTTTGACGTCTTACGGCCAAAGGAACGAATGGGGCAATCTGACGTTTAATTTCGTTGCCATGAAACCAAAGAGGGTACCCGCATGAGTGTAAAAGTTGTATATGAGGACGTGGCGGTTGGTTCTGCGGCGGCTGCAAATGTGACAGCAAGCGAGGCTATGGGTATTTCAAAAACCTCGCTGCTCCCATTTGGCGCTTTTGATGGACCAATTGCAACGACGGAGCAGAATCAATGGGTGCTGAACGGAACGCGAAAGCTCAAGCCAAAATCTGAGCCAGTCGGCTTCTGGTCAACGCCTCGGAGCGGGAATGATTGCACATTTGAAACGCCTCCGACGATTACAATCACACTTGACGGCCGGTTTACATCTCTCGGCATCTATTTCAAATTTGATGGCGACACGGGAGATTATTGCAGCGATCTGAATTTGACGTGGTACAACGGCGATACGCAGCTCGCCACACAGCAGTTTTTCCCGAATGCAGGGAATTATTTCTGCGAAAAGACGGTGGAGCTGTACAACAAAATCGTTATTCAGTTCAATAAGACGAATCTGCCGAACCGACCCGTTAAGATATCGCTGATTCTTTTCGGCGTTATCCGAGAATTTGAGCGTCAGGAGCTGCGCGCCGTCGAGGCGACAGAGGAATTGAACATCATTTCTGACGAGCTGGCCGTGAATACGCTGGATTTCACGCTGGATTCGCTGGACGATATCAATTTTATCTTTCAGGAGAAGCAGCCCATATACGCTTACAACGGCAAGACGAAAATCGGAACATTTTACATCGACGATTCCACGCGCGTCAGCGAAAACGTTTATAACGTATCCTGCATTGACGCGCTGGGCGTTTTGGACGAGGATCCTTTTGCCGCGGCGATATACGCGAATGCAGATGCAAAGACTGTGCTGGAAAGCATTCTGGCAGGACATTTTGTGCTGGAACTGGCGGAAGAATTGCAATCCGAAAAGCTTACCGGATACATACCGAATTGTTCGCGGCGTGAGGCATTGCAGCAGGTGGCCTTTGCGCTTCGCGCAGTTGTGGACACCAGCGGTGCCGGAAGCGTCAAGGTATGGCGGCTCCCGGAGAACGACCCGGCGGAAATTCCGCTGAACCGTCTCTATACAGGCGGTGACGTTAGTACGTCCGCCATTGTGACAGAGGTCCGCGTGACGGCGCACACATACAGCACGTCCGGCAGCGGCAGCGATACGGTTGAGGTTGGCGGGAAGACCTACCACCACACGAAGGCAGTCACGACGAAATCGAACCCGAACGTCACAGCGTCCACAAAGCCGAATGTTATTGAGGTCCAGGAAGCGACGCTGGTAAATTCCGAAAATGTCTCGGCTGTGACGCAGCATGTCTTTGACTATTATATGCGGCGCCAGACGCACGGCGTGAAAATTGTCATGGACAAGGAAATGCCAGGCGATTACGTCACGACCACAACGCCGTGGGGCGACCAGATCACCGGCACGATTACAAGCATGAGCATTAAACTCAGCGGCATTGCAGCGGCAGACTGCGATATCGTAGGAACGGGGGCGTCTACATGAGAATCATGAAAACGCTGGTAACGGACCGGACACAGGCGGATGTGAATTATGCGGAATCTCTGTACAAAAAGCTGTGGGGTGATTTAACAGAGCAGGAAAAGGCGGATTTTAACGCCGGTCTGAAAGGCTCTTACAAAGCATCCGACCTGAATCGCGTCGGTACTTCCCTGATTACCGTCCGCGATCGCTTGAGGACGCACGGAATTGACGTTCCGGCAGATGTGCGGGAGGATTACGCTGCTGACGAGGTGCTAGACAAGGCCGTCATGGATGCTTACATCGAGTCTGCAAATGCAGTGCATGATGCTGTAGAAAATTCAGCTCCGCAGCCGCCCGCCGAAATCGACGGCCTCGACTGGGAGGGCGCGAACAACATCGAGCGTGCAATCATCGCCGTGGATGATGTACTGGAAAGCCGCGAAATCGGCTGGATATACGCGGATGCGGAGTTGTACGCGGGAGATATGGAGGAAATCACATGAAAGACCGCACACCAAAGTACCGCGGGCGGGTAAAGCTTTTACCCGTCGCTGGACAGAAAAACATTTACGATATGACCCGCGCCGACGAACCGGACGACACCGGCACGCCGTTTAACAAGCGGACGATGCTGCAAGACTCTACGGCAAAATTTTTGCAGCTGAATGTGGCAAACCCATTTGTAGATGACGCGCTGCGGCAGATGCCGGACAGAATTAACCCGATTGGGACAATCCGAACCACGCCGCAGGAAAGCCTGGGTGCCGCATGGCTTAAATGCGATGGGTCGCGGGTAACGTTTGCGGATTACCCAGAATTGTGCAAAATGTTGCGAGGAGTGGCCACAAATACAGAATGGAATAGCGCACAATACAGCACAGAAACAGAAACCAGTAATGCAAAGAAACCGGCGTATTTTGCTGGCAGATGGATCGTCCCGGCATACACGGAAAATGGAATCGCGCTACTATCAACAGAAAGTATAAATAAAGGGTGGGAAATCGAAAAAACGTACAATAAACCAAGCGGAGCAGACGACATCATGATTGAAGAATTTGCTCAAAATGATAGCTTTTATGTACTGCTGATACAATGGTACAGTAGAAAATCAAGCTTAGATGAATATCATGTTGATGCTGTTGTTAAAAACAAAAAAGAAAATAGCTGGGAAGTGATAAGTGACATCGTTGAAAGCAACCCCATGTCGAGCCCACATGAGATGAGTATTGCAGCAAGCGACGAAGAATTTGCTGTATATTTTAGTAGATCAGGAAACCACACGATATCCCACACGAGAACGCCAAGTATAAAATCAAGTTGGGAAAGCGAACGGATAACAATATCGTGGGATAATTTTCTACAATTTAATGCCCGAGTCGAAATATCTTATGCAAAAGATAATTGGATTTTAGTGGCAGCGGCAAAGCCTATCGGGGCAACAAATAATGTGATAGAGTTGGCACGCTGCCACAAAAACGCAGACTTTATGTTTTCAGACAAAAAAAACATATCAGCGAACAAATTAGTAGGAGAAGCAAGCTCAGTATCAAAAATCGCAGAAATGAATGGAATTTGCTATATGATCATAGCGAACTACAAAAGTGGATCAAAAGCAAGCATTGCGGTGTTTTGGAGCGAAGACATAAACACATGGGATTATCGAGAAATATCAAAAGAAACAGAAAGCACGGCATATGCAGATGTAAGCACAAACGGTAAATTATTGATTATGCTCGCTGCGGAGAAAGCTTGGATATCAGCTACACCGAGCACCGTGCAAGATGAAATAACATTGCCAATAAAAAACGGTCTCAGTGGGTGCACAATGAACGAGAATATGGCAGTAATTGGGGCAAGTGTAGCGGTAATGTATCATGATTATGGCGTAGAGACGCGCTTACTTCCAAACATCTCACTTTCAAATGACACAACCACATTTATCAAAGCCAAACAAGAAATTGACGTTTTTGAAGCAGCAGAGAATGGAGGCGACGCATCATAAAAAAGATCATTGCAGAGGGAGCGGGCATCCTGCCCCTCGGCCACCAGGGCGAAAACCTCGCCCGAGCGATTGCCTTTCCGGACGCGGCAGGCTGGGCGGCGGATATCAAGCGGCTGGGGTCTTTTGTGCGATTTTCGGAGACGGTGTCAGATTTGGACACCGAAAAGGAGTGAGACGATGACAATCACTGTAATGCAGGGCGACCAGTACGCGCTGGTATTTCGGGGGACGCAGGACGGCGAGGCGCTGGACACGGACGGCGTGGAAAAGATTGAGTTTGCGGTAGGACCGATGCGCAAATGCTGGCCGCAGGAAGTCACCAGAGACGCGGAGGGGCGCTTCCTTTTCCCGCTGACGCAGGAGGAGACTTTCCGGCTTTCCAGCACGCAGCAGCGAATCCAGGTGCGCGTCAAATTTTACGGCTCCGGCACGCCGGTTGTGATCGGCACTGCGTCGCAGGGCGTGTGGATTGAGGACGCCATGAGCAAGGTGGTGCTGTGATGGAAATCCGTTTTGACGTCAGCGCAAAGCGGCCGGAGATCGAATTTGCGCTGGAAAATGTTCGGGTGATCAATAATTCCGGCGGCGGCTACAACATCGGCTCCGGCCTGAAGCTGGACGTCGCAACGAACACCCTGTCCGTCGACACGGCCGCGGCCGTCGAGAAAGACAATACCAAGCCTGTCACCTCCGCCGCTGTGTATACGGAGGTCGGAAACATCAACGCGCTGCTCGCGACGATTTAAGGAGAGAATTTTATGAGCACACAGACTGAAATTACCAGATTACAGACCGCGCGGAACAAACTGCGCACATGGCTCGTCGGCCTCGGACTCGCCGCGAGCACGGACAAACTCGACGCGCTGGCCGACAAGGCTGCCGCCATCAAGAATAACGGCGCGGTCGACGCCAATGTCAAGGAGGGCGAGTCCTACACCATCCCTGCGGGCTATCATAACGGCTCCGGCACGGTCAAGGGCGTCGCCGGCGGCGGCAACTACAACCTGCAGGCCAAGACCGTCACCCCGACGAAAGAGCAGCAGTCCGTCGCTCCGGATCAGGGCTACTATGGCCTGTCTGCCGTTACGGTCGGCGCAATCCCGGAAAACTATCAGGACGTGTCCGCGACAACGGCCGCGCCCGGCGACGTGCTGGCGAACAAAGTTTTCATCGACGCCGACGGCGTGACGCAGGCGGGCACCATGCAGGACAACGGCGCAGTATCTAAGGTGCTGGACGCGACGACCGGCAATCAGGAGTACACCGTCCCCGCCGGTAAGCACTCCGGCACGGGCAAGGTATCCGTCGTGCTGGAAACAAAGTCCGCCACGCCTGCTGAGACCGCGCAGGACATCACGCCCACAAAGGGCAAAGTCATCGGTAAGGTCACGGTCGGCGCGATCCCAGCCAAATACAAGGACGTCTCCGGCGTGACCGCAGGAGCGGCTGACGTGCTGGACGGAAAGTTTATCGTGCTGGCCGACGGCAGCAAGATCGAGGGAACCATGGCCAACAACGGCGCGATCTCGAAGACCATCGACGGCCTCACGCAGACCAGCGCCACCATCCCCGCAGGCTACACCTCCGGCGGCACGGTATCGCTGACCGACGCAATCGAAACGGCGCTCGCCGCGATTTAAAGGAGGAACAGACATGAGCGTACAGACAGAGATCGACCGAATTATCACGGCAGTCGGCGCGGCGTATGACGCAGTGGAGGCCAAAGGCGGCACAGCCCCAGCGGCACAGACCATCGAAGGGCTTGCCGCAGCAGTCGGTACGATTCAAACCGGGATCGTTCCGCAGCTGGTCGTAACGGTATCTGCCGGTGCGGCGGTCACGGCGACAAATGGTTCGAAAACGGTAAACGGCACGGCGGCGGGCGGCTCTTGCGTCCTGAAACTGCCGGAGGCGGGCACGTGGAGCGTGTCGGCTACGCTGAATGGGAAGACCTCCAACACGCAAAGCGTGTCCGTAAAAGACAGCTACGCCGTGTCCCTGTCGTTCTTTAACGCGACGATCACGGTAACGGTTGATTCCGGCGCATCCGTTGCGCTGAAAAAGGGCTCGACGACTATCGCCACAAAGACGAGCAACGGGACGGTGGTTTTCGCCGTCACGGAGACTGGGGCGTACACCGTCGAGGCAGCAAAGGACGGGCAGACCGTGAGCGGCTCGGTCAATGTCGTGTCCTCCACGACCTCCTATGCGCTGACACTCTCTTTCGCGAGCTCTACGCTCAACGACAACGAGTGGAGCGTTATCAAGTCTGTTTCCGACGCGGGACAGGGCGAGAACTATTGGAGCATCGGCGACCGAAAGGCGGTCACGTTGAACGGCACGGTTGGGGCGCTGACGTTATCCAACGTCACGATGTATGCGTTCATCATCGGATTCAATCACAATGCCAGCGTCGAGGGCGCGAACCGCATTCATTTCCTGTTGGGTAAAACGGCGCTGTCCGGCGGCCTGGACGTTTGCCTCGTCGACAGTTCCTATAGCTCGCCCGCTTCGCAAACCAGATATTTCTCTATGAGAAGAGGTGCATCGAGCATGGGCGGATGGGCAGACTCGCAAATGCGTACAAACATTTGCGGGACAAGCCTCTCAAGCTATTCCGGGACGATTATCGCAGTCATTCCGGCGGCGCTCCGCGCGGTGCTGAAATCCGTGACGAAGTACACGGACAACACCGCCAACGGAAGTACGGCGGCGAGCAACATCACGGCGACAACGGACTATTTCTTTTTGCTGTCTGAATACGAAGTGTTCGGAAGCGCCATGTATGGAAACACGAACGAAAAGAGCAAACAAGCGCAGTACGCCTATTACTCCGCCGGGAATAGCAAAACAAAGTACACGTACAACGGCACGGCCACGGGTACCGCTGCTAATTGGTGGCTCCGTTCGCCTTATTCGCGCAACGCTTCGTCCTTCGTGTGCGTGGGCGCCAACGGGGCAAGCTACAACGGCGCGAACTATTCCCTCGGCTTCGCGCCCGGCTTTTGCGTATGAGGGTCACAAGCATGGAGTATATCGTGTATAAGCGGTTTCACAAAAAGGGCATCGACGGCGTCTTTAACCTCCGATACGGTACAACCGTAACGGAGCGGGACGGATTTCTCTTTACCGCTGACGGACGGAAAATTTGCGCCGCAACGTCTGAAAACGGATGGGCGCATTTCAGGCCGAATACACAGGAGGGCGCGATGCGGCAAGAAATGCTTGAACGCCTCTACCGCTGGTATGAAAAAAACGGCTGCGGTGAAGACTTTGCGGACGACAAATGGCCGGGACAGGAAAACGGCTACTGGAAAAACCGGCTGCGTACCGCAAGTACAGAGCGATTGGAGAAAATCTATCAAGAGAAATTTGGAGGGACACCATGTATGCAGTAAAGCAGGACGGCGCATTTGCAGGGTATGCGGACAGCATTGTGCTCATCCGACTGCACGGCAACGGTTGCTATGTACCGTGCAAGGAAGCGGAGGCCGAGGGTTTTTGTGCGAAGATGGCGGTGACGATGCAGGACGAGAACGGAAACGAGTATCAGGGACTGGCCGACACAGTATTCCGTCTGACCGGACACGCGCTGAAAGGCACGGAGCCGGAGGGCAGCTACGAGGAAATTAGCGGGGCAGCGGCGCTGACGGACTCGGAACGCGCGACAAGAATTTTGCTTTTGGAGGAATCGTGATGGAGAACTGCATCGAACGCGCACGTGAGCATGTTAACCAGACGCGAAATGCGCTGCAAACCGTATTTGACGAGCTAAACCAAGGCCAGCAGAAGAAGATCCTGCGCAACGAAAAGGTGCGGCAGATCTTTGAAGCGTACGGCGTTGATGTAAGTTCTGCAAAAGAAAAGTAAACTGAAAGGAGATCGAAGATGGAAGACGGGATTCAGGCACAGATCGCTTCTTTGGACGCGCGGTGCAAGTCGAACACGGCGGCGGGAGCGCTGTCAGAAGTACCAACGGAAGAGGGGGCGTAAGCGGGTGTATGTAGATTGGGATACGATCATCAATGTAGGCAAGGTGATCGGTGCGCTTGGCGTCATTGCCGGCCTTTTTGTGGGCATTTTCAAATTTATCGAGCGCGACAAGCGCCAGCAGGCAGAGATTGCGGCCATTAAAAAGGAGCAGAGCATGATCTGCTACGGCCAAATGGCGTGTCTGCGGGGGCTTCGAGAGCTGGGCTGTAATGGCCAGGTCACAGAGGCACTCAACAAAATGGAAAAGCACCTTAATCAGGCCGCGCACGGACAGGAGGGCAGCTGATATGGAGACGTCGAAAAAATGGCTTTTGGGAAGCGCGGTAATCAGCATAGCGCTCATTATCGCCTGCGTGGCCAAAGCTGACCTGACGGAGATCGCGCTTGCGGCCATTGCGCAGACCACAGCGATCACAGGATTCTATTTCTGGAAATCCAAAAATGAGAACCGTGCCAAGTACGCGCAGAGATTCATGGACAAGTGGGCCGAGAAATACGGCCCGGAAGCGGCAGCACGAATCGCGGAGATCGTGCTGAAAGACTGAAAGGAGAACTACATATGGACAACATCAAGAAGCGGCTCGGCAATCTGCTGAGTGTCAAGAGCCTTGTGACGCTGGTGCTCACGGGCGTATTTGCGTACATGGCGATCGTCGGGAAGATCAGTCAAGATTTTATGACCATCTACGCGGTCATCATCGCGTTCTACTTCGGCACGCAGAGCCAGAAAATTCAGGATGCGGTGGACGGCGAGTCAAAGTCTGACACCGGAGCGGAGGGCTGACCATGGTACCGATCAAGCAGAATCTTGCCAACCGGCAGAATTATGGCGGAAAGCGCACACAGAAAGTCGAGTGGATTGTGATGCACTACACGGCCAACGACGGCGACAGCGACGAGAGCAATGCGAAGTATTTCCAGCAGCCGCTCAATCCGGTTGCATCGGCGCACTACTTCGTGGATGACGATTCGATCACATGCAGCGTGCCGGAGGACTATGTGGCGTATCACTGCGGCGCACAGACGTACCGGCACCCGAGCTGCCGGAATGCAAACAGCATCGGCATTGAGATGTGCGACGCGCGGCGCGATGGAAAAGTGCAGGCAACGGATAAAACCATCGCCAATGCGGCAGAGCTGGCCGCGCAGCTGTGCAAAAAATACGGTCTGACAACAGATCGGATTATCCGGCACTATGACGTGACGGGGAAGCTTTGCCCGGCATACTGGGTACAGGGTGACGGCCTTGCAAACTTCCGCCAGCAGGTCGCGCGCCTGCTTGGCGAGAAGAATAGCAAGATCATCATCAATGGCAAGGAGTACGGCGTGGATCGCGTTCTGCAAGGCGGCGTGAACTACATAAAGCTGCGCGACATTGCGGCGGCACTTGAGGCCGCAGGCGTGTGCAAGCTGGATGTTGGCAACAAGGGTAACATTGCCGTGTTGACGCACAAGGAAAAGTAAGGGGGCAAAGCCTATGTCGCCGCAGGCACGCGGCAAGCTGCCGCCGGATCTGAACCGCCTGACCCGCAAGGACATGGAAGCCGTGATCTATCAGGCCAATCTTGGCCGGGAAAATGAGAAGATCGCGCAGCTCTATTTTGTGGATAGGCTTCCACAAGTTGATGTTGCTACCGAGCTGTATCTCGGACGTGCTACGGTGCAAAGGCGTCTCCCAAGCATCGTGGCGCGGATGAAGGATACGTCGAGCAAACTGTATAGTTGAGATAAGCGCCGAGAAATCGGCGCTTATTTTTTGAAACTTTCTGAATTTCCCGCTTGACATATACGGTAAGACCGTATATAATGGAACCATAAGATAAAACAAAGTGAGATCCACCACATTCCATTCCAACAAAAGCTGCTCCGGTACAACCGCATTGGAGCAGTATAATAAAAATGAGGGGGCAAATATCATGGCAAAAGCAACAGCTTACTGCAAATGTGAAACATGCGGAACAGAATTTACGAGAACGGCCAACAAAGGGCTTCGCGCCGAAGCTGATAACTGGGCTCTGTGGGCGGCAGGCCACTATACGGAATGCCCCACCTGCTACGCAAAGCGTATGCATTCCGAAGAAGCGAAGAACCCGATCACGGCGCTCGTTGGGCTTGATATTCTTAATGCGCAGATCGTGATCTCCATTACCGGGAACACCCGATCCGTAAAGGATGCGCTCAAATCTCGCGGCTATCGCTGGGATATTCCGTATGAAACAGGATTGTCCGGCATCCTGGATATGGGAACTCGATTCAACGCGTGTTGGAGTAAGGAACTTCCTGCGCCCAAATATACCACTGCAAAAGAATTTTCAGAAGCCGTTTCCGCTGCTGTTTCCGATGCGATCCGCTCGCTGAAAGAGATCATCCCTAAACTCGAATCCAAGAACTCTTTCACGCAGATGGATCATAAACTCTTCTGCGATATGGCAAAGCACCTCGCAGAAGACGACGCCGCTGTTGCGAGCGCAATAGCAGCGCTCGAAAAGCCGGAACGCCCTGCATGCTACCCGGCAGGACGCTGGAACGGGAAATTCTATGGAAAGCCCGGAAACTGGCGCATTTACTTGGATAATACGGAAACAAGTATTTCCAATGAAGATGTTTCAGCCATAAAAAACTACAAGTCCGCGCTGGCATCGTACAAGGAAAAGGTGGAGGAGATCAAGAATGCGAATTGATCCATCATATCCACCGCTTGCTCTGTTGCAGAGGGTAACAGAAGAATATCCTGATGCCTGGGAGAAAATGAAACTGTTTCATGAAATGAATGGCAAGAACGGGCTTCCGAGATGGAATCAATGCTGCTATGCACCAATGTCCGCGGCAATGGCGGTTGTGATGGGTGATTCTCCTGGCACATACGAAAACATTTCTGCCGCCACAAAGGCAACGCAAGAGATCGCCGCCCTTGCACCATGGATTGAAAGCAAGGATGTGTTTATCGTAGGCCGTTCTTTGCAGGAACGATTGTTTGCACAAGAAGATGAGGAGTTTGAGCTCGATAGCAAGGCGCTGTACCATATCCCGTACCGATCTTTTTATGTGCAATTCGCCGACGGCTTTCGGTATATTGATTCTCCGTGCCACGGTGTGTTTGTGCATCTTGAGGATGATGTAAATAGCGGCGACCACGAGCTGCGGCTGCTGTATCTCGAAGAAACCGGCAAAACCATCGGCATCCCAATCCATCTTGGAGAAAAAACGGTTCGCTTGAGCTTATCTCATACGGTAAACGAAGCGCTGAAAAATCTATCGGATGATAATCCAGAAATCCGCAGAGCCATGATCACAACTTTGGAGCGGAGAAACGCCGAGCTTGCTGCGCACAGACAAGCTTTGCAGATCGTACTTTATTTATGCAAGAAAAGCATTGAAAACGACCCGAATCCAGAGGCCGCGTTTCTCAACACAAAAATCAGAAGTGGAGAAATCCATATTCATTTTTTATGATTCAGAAAAGGAGGATGCAAGGAATGCCAACTGATGCGCAAAAGCGCACTCGCAACAAGTGGGACGCAGAAAATATGTCTGTGATCTCCTGCAAGCTCAAGCGGGAGATCGCGGAAAGCTTTAAGGCCGCAGCGAAGTCCAACGGCACGACGCCAAACGAACTGATACGTGGCTGGATTGCCGCATATTTATTTGAGCAAAACTGATACAAAACTGAGGCACATCAAAACGAAAAAAAGCCCATACTGGACACATCAAAGGAGTGTTCGGTATGGGCTTTTCTTATTTCAATCCAAATCCCGCCGGGCGGCAGGTCGGGGACTGCACTGTTCGAGCAATCGCAAAGGCGACGGGGAAAAGCTGGGATGAAATATATATCGGGCTGTGCTTGCAAGGTCTGATCTTGGGCGATCTGCCGAGCGCAAACAGTGTATGGGGTGCATACCTCCGGCAGCATGATTTTACCCGGAACGTGATACCGGACACCTGCCCGGATTGCTACACAGTCGGCAGGTTTGCCGATGAGCACCCGCACGGGACGTATATTCTCGCCCTCTCTGGGCATGTAGTGTGCGTGCAGGATGGGACGATCTATGACAGCTGGAATAGCGAGAACGAAATACCGCTTTATTACTGGGTAAAAGAAACGGAGGAATGAACATGGCATATCCCTATTTCAATCCCTATTATCCGCAGCCGATGCCGGATAACCTCATGCAGATGCGGCAGATGCAGCAGCCACAGCTGCAGCCCATGCAGCAGCCTATGTCGCAGCCAGTGCAACAGAACCCCATCGCGCAGAGCGGCGTGCAGTGGGTAAGCGGCGAGCAGGAGGCAAGGGGTTATCTCATCGCGCCCAACTCCGCTGTGGCGCTGTGGGACTCTACCGCGCCGACTGTGTATCTCAAGCAGGCGGATGCAAGTGGGAAGCCGACGCTCAAGATTTACGACCTTGTAGAGCGCGCAGAAACGCCCCGTACAGCTCCGCAGGGAAAGAGCATGGAATTTGTCACCCGCAAAGAGTTTGACGCGCTGGCGGCGCTCGTGGGCGAAATAAAGGGTAAAAAGAAACGCAAGGCCGAGGAGGACGAAGACGATGAGTAATCCGTTTATGGCCGCGCTGGGCGGCGGGCAGGGCCCTATGGGCAACTTTGCCCATATGTTGCAGCAGTTTAACCAGTTCAAATCGAATTTCAAGGGAGACCCCAAAGCGGAGGTCGAAAAGCTCTTGCAAAGCGGCAAACTCTCGCAGGCGCAGTTAAACCAGCTACAGCAGATGGCAAAGCAATTCCAAAGTCTGATGCAATAATTAAATATTTATAGCGTTTTCTTTAATTCTTTATCGTGGCCACGATTTAGATAAAACTGACTTTAATTAAAAGGAGTGATACTATGTCTCTTTCCGATGGCGGCGCTCCCATGCTGACCATGCCGGTGCAGCCTACCAATAGCGGTGGCGGTTTCGGCTGGGGCGGTGACGGCGCATGGCTCATTATTCTCTTCCTCATTTTTGCTGTCTTTGGTTGGGGCGGCAACGGCTGGGGCAACAACGCTGGCAATTCCGGCGGCGTGGTCGACGGCTACGTGCTGACCTCTGATTTTGCCAATGTCGAGCGCAAGATCGACAGTGTAAATCAGGGACTTTGCGACGGATTTTACCAGCAGGCGCAGCTTGTTAACGGCACCAACATGGCGATGGCAAATGGCTTTGCACAGGCCGAGCTGTCCCGTAGCAACCAGCAGGCGGCGCTAATGCAGCAGCTCAACGCCATGCAGATGCAGGCCGCAAATTGCTGCTGCGAAAACCGTGCAGCTATCGCCCAGGTGCGCTACGACATGGCGACGCAGGCGTGCGACACGCGCAACACCGTGCAGAACGCCACGCGCGACATCATTGACGCGAACAACCAGAACAGCCGAGCCATCCTCGACTTCCTGACGCAAAGCAAGCTGTCCGACCTACAGACCGAGAATCAGAATCTGAAGCTGGCGGCATCTCAGGCCGCGCAGAACAACTATCTGATCTCGCAGCTGCGTCCGTGCCCTTCGCCTGCCTACATTACTTGTAACCCGTGGGCAGGCAGCGGTTACGGCGGCTGCGGCTGCAATCAGGGTTGTGGCTGCTGACAACTGCATAGCATAGCTTTTTCGTGACCTCACGAAAATGATCGGCCCCGTGCCGATACTGACAACAACGCGGCGGGGCAATCGCTCCGCCGCTGTATTTTTAGAAAGGAATGATTTTATGGCTGAATTTACATCATCCGGGATTCAAACTGTCGCCGCTGGGCAGAACGTCCCTCTGATCTCCACGGCGGCTTGCGGAAAGCCGTGCATCGTACATCGAGAAGGAAGCGGGCTTGTTACGCTGCGCGGGCTTACGCAGCAATGCAAGGCGAAGTTCCGCGTATCCTTTGGCGCGAATATCGCCGCCCCTACAGGCGGAACAGTAGGTGCCATTACCGCTGCGCTTGCAATCAACGGCGAACCGCTGAACAGCGCCACAGCCACCGTAACCCCTGCGGCTGTTGAGAACTACTTCAACATCTTCGTTTCCGCATTCGTGGAAGTCCCGCGCGGCTGCTGTCTGACTGTAGCGGCGAAGAACACCAGCGCGCAGACGATCAGTTTTGCAAATAGCAATATGATCGTCGAGCGCGTATCGTGAAAGGAGAATGCAATATGTACGATTTGAGAAACCTGCGTGAAATGCTCTGCAAAGAGCTTGACGAAATCGCCGACAAGCGTGAAATGTCTGCAGGCGATTTGGACGCGATCCAGAAGCTGACGAGCTCCATCAAAAACACCTATAAGATCGAAACGCTTGAGGACGGCGGTTATTCCCGCGACGGCGAGTGGGAAGCCGACATGCGCGGCACATATGGCCGCGGAAGTTCGTACCGTGGCAGGCATCGCGATTCTATGGGGCGATACAGCCGGACAGATGCGCGGGAGCATATGCGCTCGACGCTGGAAGACATGATGCGCGAAGCGGACGATGATAAGACGCGCGATGCTATCCGCCGCTGCATGGAGCAGATCGACCGGGCATAGGAGGTGGACGTATGCTGGATAAAGCCGAAATTCGAGCGGCAATTGCAAAACTGGAATTCGATGAATCCAGCTATTCCAACTATGCCAAACTGGCGAGTTTGTATGTGATACGCGACAAGATGCAGGAAGAGGAACGGGGAGACGGCGGTAGGTATGTGGGTTACTACTCCGGCGCTCCCGCCCCTGTGACCGCAGAACCGGCTACCGTTGGCGAATACGGGGACAGTGAGTTTTTGCTTGCGGTAGCTGGGAAAGACTCGGCAAAGGCTTGGGCGGTCGTTGATGAACTTATGGACACATTATCGCTTGTGAACAGAAAAGTCTATGATTCTGTGCTTCGGAAAATAAAGGCCATGTAGCAAAAAACGGGGGAGTCCCCTTGCATTGCACTGAATATGTAGCATACAATGTAGCATACGGGAAATGATTTTATGTTACAGAGCGCGTCATAACGTGTTTTTTTGCTTTTTGAAAATACGCAGAAAATAGGGTGAAAAGCGTAAAAAAGTACCGATTTTAGCTTTAAAAACAGCTAAAATCGGTACTTTGGCGCGGAAGGAGAGATTCGAACTCTCGCTCGCTTTTTAGACGACTACTCCCTTAGCAGGGGAGAAAAAACCATTGAAAACACTGGGGGAATTGGCGCTTGTAGCATATTTTGTAGCATACACAATTCACTCTGGCGAGTCGTTTTGCAACTGATTTACGGCATCGACCATGCCTTTCATGTCCGGGTGTACATAACGTTGGGTAGTCGTTATCTTTGTGTGGCGCATGATTTCCTTGATCGTAAACGGGTCGATATTTTTCATCGCGAGGGCTGTAGCGGTTGTATGGCGGCATGAGTAAGGTGGTAGCTTTTGCACTCCGGCAAGCTCCAAACACTCATAATATCTCTTGTAAAAATTATCTTTGTTTATGCAACAGATATTTCCGACGCGCGATTTACTTTCTTCGCATAGTTCATGCAGCACCGGCGCAACGAAATCCGGGAAGACCATAGGCGTTTCTTTCCGCTTCTTTGTCTTTATGCCGCCTCGGACGATCTCATTCTTTTCAAAGTCAATCATATCTTTCTTGAGTTTCAGAAGCTCACCGGGCATCATGCCGGTATAAATCATCGTTAAAACAAACCCAACGAAGTGGTCTTTTGCATACGCTTCCCATAGCTTTTTTACGTCGGCGTCGGTAAACGGTTCCGGCGATTTCTCTTCCAATTCCGGAAGCTTTATGTACTTTGCAAGATTCACGGTTGTCTGCTTTTCTGCGATTGCGAGGTTATAACAGTGGGAGAGGACGGTTTTCATATCTTTCCGTGTGTAATAGGTGCTGGCATTGCGGTCAACAACGTCCTGTATCTGCGCGATAGTAAGCGTATCAATTTCGCATTCGGCAATTTCTTTCATTCGCGAAAAAGCCTTTTCTGCGGCACCCTGACGGTCGGCCGATAAGGATAGATAATCCCCACGCAGATATGTTCTGTAGTATTCTCTGAGAGTGGGGATTCTCTGCTCTTCTTTCGGAGGGTTTGCAGCATATTGGAGGGCGGCGCGCTTTGATGTAAATCCGCCTTTTGTTCGCATCCTTTGCCGGAGCTTGTCGTTTTCGTCTAGGTAAGTCCTTTCTGTCCAACGAGCCGTCCACGTCTTCCCACGCTGGTAGGCGTTTCCTTGCCCGTTACCGCGTGCCCGGTTTCGACGCGCTTCCTGTTTTTTCCCGCACCAGCAACAGTAGGGCGCGCCGTCTGGTATTTCTTTTTTACACTTGATGCACTCCATGTTTCCCTCCGCGTTCTTTTTGGATTACATAGAAAGTAATTGCCGAAGCCAGCGCTGAACCTACGATCAGGGCAATGCACGCCCATGCAGCTACGGACAAATCTCCGTCAAGAATAAAACCTGCGTTCCAAATCTGCGCATCCGTCACAAGGCAGGCAATCAGAGAAAAAGAGAGCAGCATACAAAACAGGGCGAGGACGTAACACATTGTATGTGTAGACCTTATCTGTGCGCTTTGCACTGCCGCTGTTGCCTCCAGCTTGGCGTTTTCGACCTCAATATGATGAATCTGCTCGGTCAGTTCTTCCGGGCTTTCTGTGGGTTGGGCAAGCCCGAACAGCTCATCAAGAGACAGCCCGAGAACGCGGCATAGCGCGGCAGAATTGTACAGTTTCGGGTCTTGCTGTGTTCCTGCGCAGAGCTTCGTCACAGCCGATCTGGAAACGCCGGATTCTTCGACAAGTCTGTCGATGGTGTAATGCTGATCTTCTTTCGCCCGCTTGATGTTCCCCTGATATGTAGAAATATATGGGGCGAGTTCCTGAATTGCCGACATGATATACCTCCATTTTCACATATATTTCGCTGATTTTTCCGCCACGGGTATGATTTCACCAATTTGAGGGTGGAAATTTCTGCCGCTTTTGCTATGCTGGTTACAGGCGCGTGAGAAAGCCCCACCGCCTAAGACGATGGGGCATAAACTTTCATTGTACACGATAGCCTGTCCCATAAATGCCGCTTACGAACGTACCGTGGTTAGAAAATCACTTTGTTAGTTTGTATAAGATTACTATTGAAAACTAGAACGTTTGTTTTATAATAGGAGGTACGCGAAATGCAAAGCATTAACATTCGGTTTGAAAACGGGAAGGTAAATGTTGTCGTGGACGGAGCCTTGTTCAAGGACGTTCACAGCCTGAGCTTGGACTACATCAAAGGAGCGCCTATGCTCTTTGCTTGCGTCTCAGATGTAGGAGAGACACGGGAACGGTGGCAGCAGTGTCCGTTGCCAAACTGAACAATTGTGGAGACAGGAGATTACAATGAATGAAAAGGAAATCACAACGATTAAAGAATTGACCGAAACACTTTTGAGACTCACACCAGAAAAACTCAACCTTTTTCTATCTGCTGCGCAAGAGTTAATAACGCAGACGCAAGTTCAGGACGATCTAGGCAAATATTTATGATCTTCTGAATCGGCTCTGGCAAATCACAGACACGCGCTTCGCCATCGGCGGGGCGCTCTTTTTTTATGCCCTTTTCCCGTTCCTGCTCGATCAGGCTGCGCACTAACTCGATATCTGCCTCTTCTACAAGAATCTCCTCCGGCGTGGTTTGCAGCAGGACGCACATACGGGCGGCTTCTTCGGGGGTTCGCAAGCTCATGCTTCGGCCTCTCCTCAAATCGCTTGTCCATCTGTTGTTTTTGTCGAATTTCCTTGAAAAGGCGGCTTCACTTATGTCTTCACGCTCACAAAACGCGGAAATTACATTAACGACGTTATTGCTGAGTGATACGCTATTTAATCTTTTCGGCATAGGGGGTTCCTTTCATTCAGCTCAATTTAATACCGATTGATAGAGCGCTATCCATCAACTTTTGATAGTTTTTTGATGCGATTTTCTTCATTCTGGAATACCCGGATAAAGACTTTGGGCAAAGCTCGGGCAATTTTTCTTGAAGCTGATAATACTCGTGCCGAATTGCACGTTTTCGTAAGCGCTCGTTTTCGGTTTTTTTGATTGTTTGTTTCCAAACAAAATATTCCGTCAAACTGTGAAAATCCTTTGGCGTTAAATGCGGGTAAAGGCCGTTCTTCTTAAAAAAGTTATCAACTCGTCGTTCTTCTTCCCATGCTTCTTTATGCGCGCCAATATTGTGAAGCCATGAAATATCAGAAATAAAAGCGTCGTATCCCCATATCATGTCGGAAATAAACATTAAACTGTGTGCTTTGCGAATGCACTCCACCGCCGCCTCTTTATTTCCGGACTTACAATGTGAAATAAAGCACTGCCCGCGAAGATAGTACTCGACACGTCCCGTGCAAGAATCCCCATTAACTTCTTGGCAAGGAACGGGAATACTTCGAATACCATCTATAGTTTCAAAATCATATGCGCGTTTAAGACGATCAATTTCATCCTGCCGGATTTTAAGGTACGCAACGTTCTTTTCTTCAAGGGTCTTGGTCTCATCGTCAAAAATGTTATACAAAACAAAACACAGCTCGATTCTATCGTGGAATAAACAGAAGCTTTACGAAGATGTTCTAATCAACAGCAAAAATAGATAAAGAAGAAGCAGTTATTTTGTGCATTACGTAAAATCCAACGAAAAGGCGGATTTTATATTGACATCCTACATTACGTAGGATATAATGTGAACATGATAAATCAAAACAGGCAAAGCTAACGCCAACCCCCAAGCATTTTTTGGTTTGCGGGCTTATTGCCGATATTTTGTTGGCTGACACTTACATAATAAAGGCTATTCGGCGTTTTGTCAACGCTGATTTATCAAAATAACCGAACAAGGAGGGTAAACGTGGAGACTTTGAAAGAAATGCGTCTGCGGTGCGGCTATTCCCGCCCGCAGGTCGCAAACAAGCTGAACGTCTCGGATACGGCAATTGCGCACTGGGAGGCGGAGGACTGGACACCTTCCACGAAGTATCACAAGCCACTTGCGCGTATCTACGGTGTGCCGCTCGATGTTTTCCGGGCAACAATAGAGGAAACGAAGAAGCGGAAACAGGGAGCGGGCGTATGAAACACAAAGAGGAAGCGGCGATTATCCTTTCCGCGCTTGCAGCCGCATGTGTGCCGGAAAGCAATCAGGTAAAATCGGCAGTTGATTACGGGTTGAAACTGATCCGCATAGCGATTGCTGATTACTTTGGTGTATCGGTCGATTCGCTGCTACAGAAGCCGGGAAAAGGAGGGACACGAAGTGCCATTGACCGTCAATGATATTCGTGCAATGTCAAAGCCAACAATCCTCGCAAGCGAGGCGGCGCAGGTGCTCGGCTGTGACCCGCAATGGCTTCGCTTGATGGCGAGGGAACGGCCCGAAAGGCTTGGCTTCCCGGTCTGCTGCACAAGCAAGCACAGAGTGAAGATCCCGAGAGAGCCGTTTTTGCGGTTTCTCGGAGCATGAGGAGGAACAAATGAAAGTCAGAACCGCCGGGAACAGGAACAGAAAGAGGATGCAACATGGCGGAAGTAAGGTTGCACGTCTGAGCCAGTAGAAACGAGGATTTGGAATGGTAAACAAATTGAGCCTTGAAAAGGCAAAAAAAATGATGGAGCAAACCGGAGGCGACCTTGATCTGAGCAATACGCCGATCACATCACTCCCCGAGGGACTTACGTGCGGAGGCAG
>ERZ1026772.253-NODE-253-length-41194-cov-7.439534_pt1 | contig 41194 bp, 36 predicted proteins | sample MGYA00380124_ERZ1026772 | MGnify/ENA primary metagenome ERZ1026772 (study PRJEB33269, sample SAMEA4719760) | human gut metagenome | biome: human-associated habitat; feature: organic feature; material: feces | place: Cameroon | collected 2013-10 ...
CTCCTCCACGGGAAACGCATCGGGAATATCTGTCGTATCGTCTGTCGCTTCTTCATCCAGTGAAGGCGGTGCTTGTTCGATGATGGTTTTGGGCGGATACTCCGCATCCGTAGGCGTTGCGGGCAGCGGCTCGGCATACATGGACACGGGTGGGAAAGCAAGCAGGAATGTCATGGAAAGCACAAGAGCCAGCGCTTTCATGATTTTGGTTTTGATGTGTTTCATAGATTCCTCCTATTGTCTGACGGCCATGACGATAAGCCGTCCGTTTTCGGAATGGTAATCACGGTCGCAGGTGATGAGGGTGAGAATTTGATCGTCTGCGCCCACTTCAATGCCTGTGTCGTAAAACGAAAGGGCTTGGGCGCGGTACACGAAGGAAAGAAAGTCGGCGTCCGATGAAAAATCAGCCTTGGCGGCATCCCAATCGCTTTCGCGCATATTCAGCGCGGCGAACACCGCGTAGGTGTCGGAATGGTACAGCGAATCGAGCTGAATGACGGGATGCTTGGCGAGATAGTCCGCGTCCTTATAGCCATGCAAAGGCTGAAACATCGTTTGACTGCGGCTTCGGCGCATGTGATGTCCGTAAATGGCGATGTTCCTTCCCGGCAGTCGGTAGTCGCTCTTGCCCAGCGAAAACAGGCAGCCTGAAACGCCCTCCTTGCGTGAAAAGGTATGGGTCAGGTAATAGGTCGCGTTATCAGTTTGCACCACGGGGTAGCTGATCTTTGTACCGGGAATTTGCAGCCATGCGATGAAATCGCTGTTTTGCGCTTTGCAGGCGGCAAGGTCGATGCCGCTTGCTCCCGATGCAGCAGTCCGTGATGCAGCATCCGAAACGGGCGCGGCGCTCTGCTCCGGCGGGGGCGACGCCGTTGCCATCGGGACATCCGTGCTGACGGGAATACCCGCGGGGCTTTCTTCGCTTTGCATGGGGATGTCGGTGGATGCGGCATCGGCGGCATTTTCATCGGGCAGATGCTTAGACGATTCCTCCATCGAGGATTGCGGCGGCGCTTTGACCGATTGCATCAGGGCTTCGTATTCATCGGCATCCTGCCGAATCTGCCATTCCTGCATCCCAAAGGATGCTGCGATAACGGCAATGCCTGCGAAAAGCAAAACGACCGCCCATACGACGGACGCTGAGGACTTTTTCGTTTTTTTACTCATGTACGCTCCTTTCGCTGCTTAGCGTTCCGGTTCATGCGGTTTCTTTGCCGCAGGTGTGTGCGCTTCCTTCTTGGCGGGCTTCTGAAGCATCGCAGAAACCGAAGGACGCTTTTCGGGAGAATCCCGCTCCTTGGCCTGTTCCTTTCGAACCAGCGTGGCAAAGAGATTCAAAAGACCGGGATGAGGTCTGCTGACAACATATTCGCGTGTTCTGTTGCCGCCCCATGCGTCCTGATCAGAGGGGATGCGGATACCTTTTGCCCATGCTTTGTTTTCGGGCGAAATGCGCCCGTCCCATTCCCGATCCTGCAAGGTGGCGGCGATTACATAGGCTGTACGCTCCATGCCGAAGCGGCTGACCACTTCTTCTGTGCAGGCTGCGTCCAGCCGATTATCGTGATAATAGCGGGCAATCGCATCCTCAATGGCGGCTTTGCACGCGATATTGGCCTTGAAGGATTCGCGGTACTCCGCCGTTTCGCCATGCTCTTTCGCATAGGACGCAGGGAATTTGTACACGGGCTGCTTCAAAGCTGCTTCCCGCTGATCTTTCAGAATATCGTCTGCCCGTGTTTCGATGCAGCCGCGGATCAAATCCATGTGGTCGCCCTCGATCTGCTCAAAGTCATGAAACACATCGTCCAGCGGCGCAGGGGAGGACAGCAGCGCAGTCGCCTGTTCATCGCTCAAATCATTGGTTTCCAGAGCAAGGAGAATGTCCTCCCGAATGGTGTATTCGTAGGTATGGTTGAGGATTTCTTCGGGCGGCAGCGAGAGAAGCCACTCTCTGTAATGTTCCTGCGCGGCAAAGCACTTTTCATAAAGGCTGGTGTTCAGTTCTTCATGGGTCATTCAACGCACCTCCTGCTGCGGCAAGGACTTCGGATAGGGTTTTCTTCTCGGTTCCACCACAAAGACAGATAGTATTAGGGGAAGAAGGAAAATCGTGATTCATGTGCTGTGAGCCTCCTTTTTCACCAGGCATGGTCATGCCGCACCTGTGCATCGTAGTAAGCGGAAAGGGTGGACGGCGCGTTGAACAGCACAGCCAGCATATATGCCTTGATGTTGCGGATGGCAGATGCGTTATTGTGAAGGCACTCAAACATATACTGGATGTGCAGGCTGTTGATCTGCTGGAAGCGCTCATGAACCAGCTCGATGGGATATTCCTCGCCCGAAATGAGAAGGGTGGGCGATGTGGTGCAGAGGATTTCCACCATCAGGCTGACGATTTCATCCAGACGGTCTTTGCCGTATTCTTCCGACATCGCATCGTATCCGATCTGCGCCTCTACGGCTTCACGCAGCATGCGCATGGATGGATAAGGATTGGATGGATACGGATTTCCTCCGTTCGGAATGAATGGATACGTTTTTTCTGGATGAGTGTTTTCTCTATGAGTATTTAATTGCGTTGGATTTTCCAACGCAGGTTTTCCCAATACAGGGTTTTCCCGCGCAGGATTCTCCAACGCAGGGTTATCCAATATTGGATTTTCCAATACAGGCTTTTCCGATGTTGGCTGATCCGATACAGGCTGTTCCGACTCGTCAATCTGCGGTGCCTGTGGCTGCTCGTAGATGACGTACTCCGTGCCGGTGAGCCGCCCCTTAGCGTTGCGCACCCGTGTGCGGACGATGTATCCCGCCTTCTCCAGCTCCCGCACCGCTTCACGAATGGCGTCCACGCCCTCGCGATTGATGATGGCCAGCCCCTTGAGGGTGTAGTCCCATGTTTCGGGCAGGGAGAGCATGACAGACAGCAGTCCTTTGGCTTTCAGCGTCAGGTTCTTGTTTTTCAGATGATGATTCGACATGACGGTGTAATCCCTCGTTTTCTCAATGCGAAAGACAGCCATTACTCATCGCCTCCAAACAGTAAATCCTCCTTGGCAAATCGCTTGTCCAACTGATCTACCGTCCAGTTCTCCTTGAATCTTCCCAGCGGTGTTTGCCCGAACTGCGCCAATGCACGGTTATCCATATCCATCAACTGCTGCCAAAGTTCGGGATGATGGCGACGCAGCTTTCGCAATTCTCCAATTCGCTGGAACGGACAGCACCAGCAGGACGCACGGTGGTAAATCTCATACAGATTGCCGATGCGAAACCCACGGGCGTAGCAATGCTGCAAGGCTTCACTTTCCGTGATGCCCCATTCCACCAGAGGATACTGATCGCCTTTGCATCTTTGGGCTTCGTCGGCGGCAATGCCGACATAGTGCAGCGCGTTCTTTTCTGCTTTGAGCTGATTGACTTCTTTTGCAATCAAGTGAGTTTTGAGTTGTCCTGTACACCATCTGACGCGGATGCCGGGCCAACCGTTTCCGCACAGAGGTACACCCATTTGCTTACGGTTGGCAATACTGGCTGCCTTTTGCTTGGGTTCTTCAAACATGAGGTATTCAAAGCCTTGGGGATGGCGAAGGATGGTGATGGACAGCCCGCGCTCGCGTTGCAAGTGCTTTTCCAGTTGCTCCAGATGTCCGTACATTTCAGGAAATTCCATACCTGTATCTGCGAAAAGCACAACATCAATGGGCATTTGCTTTTCAATCATCATCAACAGCATACATGTTGAATCTTTTCCACCCGATAAACTGACGGCATGATACTGAGCGGGAGAATCAAAAACGACGCTCTGTTCGGAGCGCTTGGAATGGAATTGAGTTTTCTTCATCTGTCGATCTCCTGTTGTCGTTTGCGGCTCCAGCTTTCCAGCAGTTTGAGGATTACTTGCTCCATTTTCTGCGGGGTGTAGGATTTGGGGAAATACTTGCGAAGCGTTGTGGTATTGAGCGTGACCCGATCTAAGTCGCTCTTTTTTTCCTCAGACATGATGGCCAGCATGGATTCCTCTGTCAGCTTGCCATCCCGTGAGAATTGTTTGAGCCGCTGCGCCTGCGAAAGAGAGGGCGTTGCCTGTTCGCTGTCCATGGCATCCAGCAGCATGGTCTGTTCATGGGGCTTGAGATATGACAGTTCCACCGCTGGGTTAAAGGCGATTTTTCGGTTATCCACCATGTCCAGCAGTTCGGGGATGAGTTCTGTGAGACGGATGAAGCGCTGGACTTGTTTGTAGCTTTCACCAGTTCCATCGGCAATTATCTCAGTTGTGCGTTTGCCGAAATAATCCGGGACGACTTGTCCCACATTTTTCGGTCGCCCTTTTACCCGTTCAATCGCTTCCAGCTTCATCCGATAAGCAAAAGCCCGCTCGCTGGGGAGCAGGCTTTCACGCTGTATGTTGCTGTCAACCATGATGATTGTCGCCGCATCGTCGTCAAGGTTGCGCACGATGACGGGCATCGTAGATAGCCCCGCCAGCTCGCATCCGCGCTTGCGTCTGTGTCCTGCAACAAGTTCATACCCGCCCTCCTCGCGGGGACGGGCGATGGCAGGAACAAGTACGCCGTACTCTCGGATGCTGTCGGCGGTGTCAAGCATACGTTCATCGTCCACGACTTTGAAAGGATGATGCTTGAAAGGGTATAGCTCGACAAGCGGAATTTCTATGACCTTTTCCCGGTTGGCGTCCTGCCGGCTTTCTTCGGTAGAGAATAGATCATCGACTGTATTCAGCTTGATGTTTTTCACGCTGCTTCTCAATTTTCATCACCTCCTGTGTCAGCGCATGATAGGCCGTTGCCACCTTGCCTTTGGGATCGTGAGCAAAAATGCTCTTGCCTTCCGCGCTGATTTCCGCGGCGCGGACGGAATGAGGAATGGCCGTGGCAAACACTTTGATTTTGCTGCCGTAGGTTTCGCGCAGCAGGGCAGAAATTTCACGGGCATATGTTGTGCGGATATCTACCATGGTCAGCAGGATGCCGTCAATTTGCAGCTTGGGGTTAATCTGCCGCCGTACTTTGGCGATGGTCTGCAAAAGCTGCTCCAAGCCTTTGGCGGGCAAATACTGCGCCTGCACGGGAATCAGCACGCGCTCCGATGCAGCCAGCGCATTGATGGTCAGCATACCAAGCGAGGGCATGCAGTCGATGAGAATATGCGTGTACTGCTTTTTTGCCTGAGCCAGCACTTGTTTGAGGATGCTCTCGCGGCTCATGGCATTGACCAGCGATACCTCTAAGCCCGACATTTCAATGCTGCCGGGGAGCAAATCCACGCCCTCCGCATGATGCAGGATGCCTTCTCCTGGCAGAATCGGTTTGTCCATGAGGACTTTTCCCATGAGCGTAGCAAGCGTCACGGGCAGTTCATCTGGCTGCGCATAACCCAGACTGATGGTCAGGCTGGCCTGCGGATCGCAGTCGACCAGCAGCACCTTTTTCCCTTCTTGAGCCAATCCGATGCCGAGATTGGCTGTCGTGGTCGTTTTGCCGACGCCGCCCTTTTGATTTGCGACGGCGATGATGTTTGCGTTCACTTGTGATCCCTCCTGTATTCGGGTGCGACATAAGCCAGCCGCCAATGTGTCGCAGGACGCACCGTTGAAATGGGTTTGGATTCATAGGGGCACAGCCTGAACACGCAAGTCTGTCGGAGTGCGTAAGGCCGATGAAAACGACACGAACGGCATTCGGGGAAGATACCATCTTCTCCGCTGTCGTATGATCGCGCATGCGGTTCAAGCATCATAGCCTGGATGGCTATGAATCTTCGGGTAGTGGGCACCTCGTTCACCTCCTGATGGGAACAAAAAAAAGACGCTCATTGCTGAACGTCTTTAGGTCGGATGGGTGATGATATTAACTTTTCTCCAGCAGCGCAGCCAGTCGGTCATCCACAACGGCTACGGCTTCTTCTATGAATTTACCGGTAGTGAAGCAGGGCGCGCAATATCCGTGCCAAAGAAAAAAGCCGAACCATTTGATTGGTTCGACTTCTTTTGATTTGTGTCTCCACCTATATAATGATACAAGTTACGAAATAGAATAAGGGGATGCAGGGGGTGCAGTTTGCACCCCTTTTGCGCACCCCTTGCACATCCTTTATAGCTTCTCAAAAACTACCCTGCAGCGCTTCTTGCAGAAAGCGATACCAAACGCTGTGACATTCTCCCGACCTTCGTTGCGCAATCGTTCGTCGTAGTGCTTGCTCTTAATCTGCTCCAGCGCTGTTACGCACGCGCTTTCCATACCTGCCAGCGTCGGTGAGTATTTTACCTCAATCACGATACCCGCATCCGGATCCTCCGGCTCGATAAGGATATCACTGAAGCCGTCTCCCGATTCCGCGTTAGACAGGATCGACCATGTCGGATCGCTTCGCAGAAGTCCCAGCAACAGACCGTGATAGAAGTTTTCCTTCTGTTCGTCCTTCGCTTTCGTGTCCAGTATGCTGATCATTTTTCCAAGAATCACTGTCAAACGTTTCTGAATTTCCTCCGCGTTTCCATCCAGAAACGCCTGACAGAACGCCTGCATGGGCTTTTCGTCATGGACAACCGTTTCCTTGAACCATTCCTGAATCTGGAGGATGAATACTTCCCGCACCTCGCGGTTGGGGATGATCAGTTTATATACGCTGCGCTCAACTTTTCCCGCCTGCGTCAGATAACCCGTGGTAAACAAAACGCTCCAGAGATTATCGATGCTGTTGTCGATTTCGTTGTAGGTCAGTTCCAGCCGAACCGCCTTCTCGATGGCTTCTCCCGCAATGAGCCGCTCGATCTCGCCCTGCGTGGTCTTATCAGCCTTGTCCACAAAGCGTTTCACCAGATCGTTTCCGCTGGTGTTGATCCAGTAGGCCTGGGGTTCTGCGTTCGGTTCGCCGCAAAGTCGGTCTACGTGGTTGATCACGTCCCATGGGCAATACACGTCCACGCTGCCAAAGCGATAGCCGTCATACCATTCTTTTGTTTCGCCGTAATGCGCTGTCAGGTTATAATCGTCCAGGAGCGTCTTCACTTCAGCATCTGTGAAGCCGAAGTGCTCGTCGAAGCGGCTGTCCGTGATGGACAGCACCTTGAAGTTGTTCAGCCCGGTAAAGATGCTTTCCTTCGATACGCGCAGGCAACCCGTCAGTACCGCGAATTGCAGGTAATCGTTCGTTTTCAGCGCCTGACCGAACAAACCGCGAATCAACGCGACCATCTCTTTATAGTAGCCGTGCTGGAACGCTTTATCCAAAGGCACGTCGTATTCGTCGATCAGGAGGATGGTCTTTTGGCCGTAGTGCTGATAGAGCAAGGAGGAGAGCATCTTGAGACTTTCCTGCACGTCATCCATCGTGTCCTGTTCTTTCAGAAAACGTTCAAACGGGCGTTTATCATCTTCAGCTATACGCTCGCTCTGCTTCAGAAAGCCAAGCCTCGAAAATTCCGACCGCAAGATGCGCCGCAGCATCCCATAGGCCTCCTCAAAAGTCAGCCCATCCACGCCTTTAAGCGACACGAACACGACTGGAAACCTGCCCATGTACGCTTCGCACAGCGCCGTTTCCTTGGAGATCGCCAAACCGTCAAACAGCGTTCTGTCCGCACCGATCTCAAAAAAGGACTTCAGCATGCTCATGTTCAGCGTCTTGCCGAAACGCCGCGGACGGGTGAAAAGGTTGACTTCTCCCCAATTGTTGAGCAGGTCAATAATCAATCCCGTCTTATCAACATAATAGAAGGCTTCCCTTCGGAGCTTCTCAAAACTGTCAATGCCCACCGGCAACTTTTTTCGTTCCATGCGCCTGCCTCCCCTCACAAAACCGTCCATACGCTGTGCATTCTTATATTCAGTCAGTTTCATTTTACCGCAGAAAGCCTGTTTTATCAAGCGTTTCCGCCAGATATAACTTTTTATCGCGGAGTGAGGTTCGGCGGTTCGCAAGCACCTGTGCAAAAAGAAGAAACGCCCTCCGCAGCAAACCGTGATTGCCTGCCGCCGAGCGCGTTTCAATTGGTGCATTCCTTCTTATTTCTTCAATTCTTCTGACAGATTCCTACCTGGATAGTGTATTCTTATTACATGTGTCTTCTCACAAACCATGTCTTTGTCACAGAAAGCGTCCTATAGCCTCGGTTTTTTCAATCAGTACCGTGCGCTCCGCATTTAACTTGGTCAGCCGCTCGATCTGCTTCTCCGCCGCGACGAAGCGTTCCTCGTGCGTAGGGTACGGCTTACGTCCCTTCGCGATATCTGAAACCGCAATCATCGGCTCGACCTGCGCGATTCCTTCTGTATTCACCGTCTTGACGCTTGACATTCTGTTTGTCTTGGCATCTGTTTTTGTACCTGCCTTCGCTTTCCCGGAATCCTTTATTCCTCGCGGCATAACCAGCCCCCTTTTTCTTATACATTTCCATCATAGTCATCTCCTCGTGATATTGCAACGTCTGTTGCGATAGATGAAGTGTTATTATTGTGGGAATTTCGGTGCTGGGACGAACAAAAGATAGCCGAACAAAGCTCTTCTTGGTGATTATATGCGTCGATTTCGAAGATAATTTGCAATTTTATCAACTTCCGGGAATAGTGTTGCTTCGTTTATACCAATTCGCTCAAGTGTATTCAGTATATCTTCTTTCGATTTTGAATTAATAATGATTTCGCGAACCACACATTTTCGAATTTTCATATCGCATTCTTCTTCGTTCAGACTTAAGCCACAAGCAATAAAAGCACCATCCTGTTTAAGAATTCGTGGGTTATCCTTATTGGGCTTTACAAACTGTGGCTTCAAGACGTCATATGGTATTATTTCTCGTTCAAAAGCTCCATTCTGTCGTTTAATCGAATGATACAACTGTTCAATAACTTTATCCTGATATTTTCCGTTGCTATTTTGTTTGAATTTGTCCTGTAATATGTTTCTATATGCGAGTCTCCACATTTCATTCTGCTGTTCTTTTCGATATTCTGCCAGATTGGATAGAATCTGGATGCGATCGCTATTCTCATAAAGAACTTCACCCTTTGGAACTTCGAAAACATAGACAACCCCATCCTTATCCTTTGCATTTATACAGGCAAAATACAATGCTACCAGAGGGTTTGATGTAACATCTAATAGTCTGGTAGGGCATCCATAGTGCTGCATATATGTAAGTTTCTCAAGATTTGTATACGCCCGAAACACTTCGGGGCATCTAACGGATATCTCGTGATAATAATAACTTTCGTCATGGAATTCATCTTTGCGGTATATTCCGGGCGATAGAAGATACTGTAAATTATCAACTCCGCGATAGAACCACTCGTATTGATTTCCCCTGATCGTTTCAAGTTTCTGACCGCGTTCCTTTTTGTACTTATAACCATAAATATACTTGTAGTTGACTTCCAGAAACTCTTTTACTTTTTCAGGCGGTTCTTTTTCAATCCCCATGATAAGCCACTTCACGACTTCGTTCATTCTGGACAGTTCATGAGAATCGTATTCATACTGACTATCGGAAGAATCCTCTGGATCACAAACAATAGCTAAATAATCGTTCAAGCTCGTTATTGTTACCATTTTCTTCTCCTTTGGTTCATCTTGGTAAGGCGGGCGAGTATGTATGTTTCCTGTACCGCATCCAGCAATCCCGGGCAATGGCGTTCATAGCGTCCATCTTCTTCCGCATATCCTTCGCCAGCGCGATCTGGCAGCGGGTGCGGACGAGGTTGTGCTCGGGATAATTGACCTTGAAATATTTGTCGCCCAGGATGTAGTCATCCAGAAAGCGCGTGGCCAGCTCGCACGCCAGCGCGAAGCAGCTGATTCCCAACGTATTAACCTCCGCCTCCGTCAGCGTGGCGGCGGTTTCCTTTATAAAACCCTCGGCAAATGCCCAGAAAATGTTTAGATTTACGCCTGCCTTGTCCGCCTGCGGGCAATCTTCTTCCACGAAATTGGTGGCAAACCGGATCGCGTCGCCGAAATCGTGACCTACCAAACCGGGCATCACGGTGTCCAGATCAATCACTACCAGTGCGTCATGGGTCTTTTCGTCGAACAGCACGTTGTTGATCTTGGTGTCGTTATGCGTCACGCGCAGAGGCAGTTTCCCTGCATTGAACAGGTCGGTGAGTCTGCTCGCTTCGTCCTCCATGGACAGCAACCAGTCCAGCTCATCGCGCACCTCACTTACGCGACCGCAGGGATCGGCCGTCCTGTCCGCCTTCAGCTTTTCATAACGCTTACGGGTGTTGTGGAAATCGGGGATGGTATAGAAAAGCTGCTCCGCGTCAAAATCGGACAGCAGCATCTGGAAATCGCCGAACGCCTGACCCGCGCTGCGCACGACGCTCAGGTCATCGCAGGTATCGAACGTGACGGAGGGCACATAGTTGCTCAGCCGCCAGAAGCCGTCCTCGTCCATCAGATAGTTGTTGCCGTCGGCAGTGTGGTGGAAGTGCAGGCTCCTGGTCTCCGGGTGCATGGTGCGGATGTGCTCTGTCACGCAGTCGATATTCCGCATCAACTCCACGGGGTGCTGGAAGGCGTAGGTGTTCACCCGCTGGACGAGATAGGATTTGATTTTCGCCATGCCCGTACCGTCATCGCGGATATAGTTCACTTTGTAGGTGTGGTTGACGTTTCCTACCTTGATCTCCTCATAGGAGAAAAACGGGCCGGGGATGCGGAAGGCTTCGCCCACCTGCAGCAGCTTGCGGGCGATGGTGGGATTCATGGAATGTTGGTCGTTCATAAAGTATTCCTCACAATCTCAATCATTTGCGCATCACGATTCGCACATTTACAGAATCAAGTTAATCTATCAATGGCTCCGTCTCTTTTGCCTGATCGTTGAACGTTTCAATTTCCTTGTCCTGTTTTTCACCCCCTTCAGCATATAAATCTATCCCTTCTGCCGTTGCCAATGTAGAATAGATAAAACTCGTAATGTACTCTTGTGAATATATCGTTTCCACTTCCTTGGTAACCAGTATCGACAAATTATCAAGCGATCTCGTCAATGCAACGTAAAGCAAGTGCCGCATCTTGTTATCTTCAGTCTTACGTCCAAAAAGATATGGTGCAAGTTCCTTTGTCAAAATGAACAAGCAACGCTCATGTTCTAATCCCTTGATACTTTCAATCGATCGTACTTCTATTTTCGTCCCGATGTTAGGTTCATCATCCTTCAATGCCTGGCATATCTTTGCATAGCTTTTCTTGTCGTAGGAGAACTCACCTGCGGCAATCCATTTATTAACAATCTTTCCCTCATCGGAGTGGTTCTCATAATCCTGAATCATTTGCTCTGTAACATAATATGCTCTCCTTTGTATTTCCATCGCAGTTTTCTTACCACCCATCTTTTCAAGAACCGCTTCAAAGATTTCATGGTTCAATGTAACAAACTTATCGTTATAGTAATTACTACTGCGAGTAGCAAAGCGGTCATTCTTTTTATGTATATAGATAAGTCCAAACTGCTTCTGATCAATCAGTGCACTTATATCATCAAGACGTGATTCATAATAAACACAGATACTTCCATCTCTATTTTCCGCGTCCGCCTCCTGTTTTTCAGAGTCTTTTGCCAGAAGATTCGAAAGATACAGATGTTTCTGCGGACAACGATGGCACGTTTTCATATAATGTACATCGTTACAACTATCGATCATATTACGATAGCAATTATATCCCTTAACATCTTGCTTTGGGTCGCCAAAAAGTTCTATATCGATACCCGTTCCATCAAGTGCCTCCAATACCGTTTTCATATCTTCATCAATATCCTGTGCTTCGTCAACAAAAATCTTGAAGCAATACTCTGAAAAACTCGTCAAAATTCTGTTTCTCAACTTCCTGATAACGGCCGAATCATTTGCTTTTTTAGAAACAACCCATTTCGCCTTTTCAGGAATCTTTGTCTGATGAAGATACCCTTTTGCATCTAATTCTGCAATTCTAGCATTTCTGTACTTTATGTCTGTTGGCAAATTAATCACTGATATTCGCTGGTAATGCTTCTTGAAGAGCAGATAATAATATGGTTGAATAAGTTCTTGATAAAAAAACGAATGAATCGTACTAATACGAATCGTATCTGGTATATATCCATATCTCTTTAGAATCTTTTCTTCTATGTTCTTAATAGCTGCGTTGGTAAAAGCAATGAAGAATATTACTTTTCCTTCTGGCGCAGAACATTCAGCGACATAAGACGCCATGCAGGTTGTCTTTCCTGCACCAGCCCCAGCAACATTAATTCGCATCATTATCCGCTCCTACCGTATTTCCATTCCCCTGCAAAAAATCCAGTATGTCCTGAATATGCTTAGGCATCTTGAACGTCGGCAATTCTCCGTTAACAAGATCGTGACATAGCCTAAGTATCACGTCAGTTTTCCGCTTGCGCCAATCCTCCTGCAAGTCCTTTCTGCTTTTGTCTGCCCAGCTATATACATCTCCATATCTATTTTTCAGAAGTTCATAGTTATTACCAGCTTCAACAATTTCTGGTTCTAATGTGTATTCCTTTGTTGTGCGAACTATTATCTGATCATCTTGCAATTTCTCGTGTTCCCGGCGTGCGTTTTCTTGATTTTGGTCTCGGTCTCTGACAACTCCCAGCCTATTTGAAGTACCTGCATTGATTTTTTTCCAGAGCTTTATGATGTTCTTATAGCCCTTGTGAAAAGATACAACTTTGATTTCGTTTAATTCTGGCTTCGTTTGTAAATACGATTTTATCAGAAGTTCTTCCGTAATTCCCTCTACCATGATCACTCGGTGTGAGAAAAGGATCTTGAAAATATCTGTATTGGGATTGTTTGCCAAATAGTCCCTTTCCTCATTGCCTAATTCTTCTTTAAGACTGTATGCTGTTCCGCCGTGAATTACAACAACCTTCTCTAAGCCAACCTTATTTACAAACTAAGCATTGTGTGTTGAATAGACAAGTTGTGTATAACCGTTTCTTTTACTAAATAAATTAAAGAAGCTTGCCATCAGAAGAATATTGCTGACGCAGAGATGAGCTTCTGGTTCTTCCACCGTAACTAGACGCAATGATAAGTCATGTGGCTTATTTAAGTACGAATTCAACATAACCATCATTAAGATCAAATTTCGATACCCTAAGCCCTGAAAAGAGAGGTTTTCTTCTTCGTATCCCAATCTTATGCTGTTCAATATGCTACTCATTGTTGGCATATTGGGTAGAATGCTGATTTTAGCAAAGAACTGGCCTGCATTAGGAATATCGGAATAATCCTGCCAATTTAGTATTTCATCAAGCTTTCCTGAATCTCTAATGGTCTCAAAAAACTTGACATACTCCTGTTCGATTTTGATCTGAGCAGATGGTGTAAGCTTATCCTTCAAAACATCAACGAGCGCACGGGCTCCTAAACGATCTGAATTTGCCGCAAAAGAATCTCTTTCTGCTGGTAATGTAACATATCGGAACTTATGCAATGTATCGTATGCTACCTTGCTGTTCTTTCCCGGAACAGTAATGCTGTATGTATACAATTCCATTGGTAAGATACTCATTTTGATGTCTTGAATGACAACATCTGATGATAACAGTTCTCGCACCCATTCCAACAGCTTTTCAGGCTTCTCGACTTGATAAGTATATTGCATACATGCAATAAGCTTTCCGTCATTCTCCTCAGCCAAAAGATCTTTTATATCATAGTGTTCTGTATCTGCTGGTTCCATTTCAAGTTTTACAGTTACCATCGGAATATGAGGCAAAAACGTGGTGACATCCAAGGTGCCCTTCACAATTGAATCTCGATTTTCAGAAACGTATTTATAGAAATCATTTTTTGCATTATGGTTTATGTCATACCATGACAGTTGCTTTGAAAGAACGGCTTCATCGGATAACAATGGCAAAGTTAGTGCTCTTAGGAAATTCGATTTTCCACCATTATTCTCCCCAATAAGAGTAACCAAGTTCTCGAGTTGAATATCGACATCCTTAAGATTTCGATAATTCTTGATGGTAACCCTACTGATTCGCATACAAATGCCTCACTCTCTCAACGTCATTTCAACTCAATTCTCATCAAACGTTTAATTCTTTTCTATTCTTTTGTTGCTCGTTAGGTTTTGCGCTTTAACAAATGCTTTTCATTTATTTGATCATAAGTTTCACTTATACCATGATCTGAATCACCTATACAGTCCCAATTCACGGAGCAGCTTTTCTCGCTCTCGCGCTGTGCTGACCGCTTGCGATAGATTTACTTTCTTCCGCTTGCCGAGCAGAACGCGCACACCCCACCGAGCAGGCAGCAAAATGCCGAAAATGGGAATCCACATTCTGCTCTTCGCCCAAGGGCAGCTTTGCCGGATATACTTTTGAAGATATTGGATATAGCTATGAAAAATGCTGCTTTTACCTCTTCCGCCAACGTCATATGCATCCGTCAGGACAGCAGCAAAGGGGCGCTTTGCGTATTGCGATTGAAAATTTCCGCCGTCAAGTACGTCAGCCAGCATAGCGTCCACCAGTGCATCGGATGCATCTGTGATCCATGAACATGGCGGCAGCCCCAGATGCTTTTCGCACAACCGCGTCATTATTTGGGCAAACCGCAAAAGCCCACAGCTCTCCAGCAGCGCAAGCATCTCGCCATCAAAGTAATCGCGCATTGCATTTACCGTAACCGCCCAATCGCAGAGTTGCCGTAATCCAATGCCGGAAGTTGCCAAGTGGTGTTCCATATGCGCAAGCAGTGCAATAATCTTATAAATATCTCTTAATACCGGGAAGCGAATTTCTTCAATTTCAGACGTTTGGGTATTACGGAGCGCTTTGGTCATAAACTCTCTGGCAAATCTTCCTTTTTTACTGTCTGGAAAGACAGTCACCATCTGATGCATTTCCACATAGATTTCTCGTTTTTGCAAACATGTATGCTTTTCGACAACGGTTGAAATCGTAAAGTTGTTGTCTTGAAGAGTATTACAGGCCGTATCCAAATTTTCAGCGTCCACAAGGATATCAATGTCTCCTGGCACACGTAGTTCCGGATGCGGATAGAAGCAGGCAACGCTGGTTCCCTTGAGAACGACGCATGTAATCTGACGCGCCTCCAGCAAATCGAGGATTCTCCGCTGCTCCTTCAACATAGATTCCGAAGCCGCCGCGACGGTAATCGCCGTGCCGCACACCTTGTTGAAAACCTCTTCCGGTACGCCGTTTTGTTGTCGGATTCCCGGGTACAGCAGTGCCGTCACCGCATGCTTGTTGCCTTCCTCCAGTACTGCTGCCCAGTCTACATCTGAAGTGTCAATCTCCTGTTTCTTCTGAAATAACTCATATGCCAACAATGTCAGTAGCGTCTGCGTTTCCTTCTTTACTATCAGTGACATTTCTTTTCTCCGTTCTCCCATGAATAGTATCCACCTCTATCTATTTCAATTGGCATCTTGTAATCTGGCGAACCATTCATGCCCATCTATATCTTCGAAAGGAATCTTTTGTCCTTTGGCTCCTGCTCAGCGAGCATATCCACCCGCCGAAAAAGTTCCTTGCCAAATCCTGTTTCCATAATGTCACTATCCGTCATTGCGATGTAACTCGTTAAGCTTTCCCTCTCGGCTGAATTTCAATGAGTAGGCCACTAGATAGCCAATTCCTATTCCCATGACATTCTGAATTAAATCATCAACATCAAGACAACCCAGTTTGAAAATATATTGTATTAGTTCTATCGTAGCTGAACCAAGAATGCCATAGAAGAACAATGCCTTTCTCTTTTTGGGAAATGCCATGGCAGCAAGGATTCCATACGGTATAAACAACAATGCATTTAGAATAAGCCAGTTGTATCCGTATAAGAAGCAGCGGATTCTCTCAAGAGTGGATATTATTCCACCTTTGGTTGTTGCCCTAACATTATTAAGGTAAGCCTGATACGCAGAAAAATAGCTCCTCAGCGGTTGCAGGAAGGCAATTCTCTCAGTTTGAAGTCCTCGTGAAAGTAAAGTAATCCACAATACGGCAACGCAATATATACCGAAAGCCAGCCGATAACACTTTCGCTTTTGAAACTTGTTTCTTACACATTTCTCGAAGAAATAAATGCAAGCTGCAAAAACAATCATGGCTAAAGTATAGATACTAACTTGCGTCTTTATCACAGTCATTGCCTCATTCTTCACATCATCTGCATTTTCTTAAGTAGTGAGGTCCGATCTCCTAAGCCTCGTTGTTCTGTGCAATATCGTCCGCTTGTCCTGCTTTTACGAGCAGCTTCTCTAAAAATTACGTTCACACCGTGTAATGCATGCCTGCACCATGCAATAGGGATGAGCATTGCATTTTCAGCGGACGCAGGCAGATATTGCGCAAGAACTACTCGGGTCGGGAACACTCGCCGCATAACGGTACTGGTCTCCTGTTTCAAAATAGACAGCTGGTAATTACCGGAGCCTTTACGCTGCATATCTGCACTATATACCGCATGGCTTTCGCAGCCCTCATCAGGAGTATTCTTTCCAAGCCATCCCCCTCGCTCAAGATCCGACAAGAGCAATTCTACAAGTTCTGCATTCTCATCTGGAAGCTTCGGAAACTCTGAAGCATCAAATTCGCCATATCGTATTAACGACCGTAAAACGCTACTCACCATCACATCATAGTTCATGGCGTGAAGGACATCCCAATACTGCTGAAAGTCAATTCTTTCACGATACTTAATGATAAACAGCGCAATATCAAGCATCATACGAAGACTAATTCTGCCATTAATAAAATGCTTAACCATATGAAGCGTCATGAAAAGCAAATTATCTGTATAGCCTAAGGTTATATAAGAGCCACCCGTCGTCTCCAGGCGCACACACTTTTGCAAATCAAAGACCTTTTCATCCAGATCACGAAACCAAACATCTGTCACCAGACGATCAAACAGTTCCGCATTGGAGGCGGCTCTGGACGACGCCTCTATTGCCGGCTGACTTCAGGTCTGCTGGAGTCTGCAAACAGATTTGCGCATAACTCTTGACAGTACCAACGCAGAAAAGAGGTCGAGCATTTCTTTCGAAGAATCAAACGCTTCCGAAGGGTCTTTACTCGCTATGATAAACTCGATATTCTTTTTGCTGGATTTATCCTGTTCGCCATGATTTTTGACTCTTTAGTGTGAACACACTCTAATTATACTTCCGAGTTCACATTTTATCCCTTGAAAAACAGTCTATAAAAACCTTCAATGTCTCTAGTTGTCTTTTATCCATGTCAAAATAATCTACATAAGCTGATAAATCATCGTCTGAGCTTCTTTTCCTCAACAACTCATCCCAGTTAGGCGTGGTATCTATTTCAATCATGTTGTCATTATTTCTGATTTTGTTTAAATCAGAAAGGATACCAATTTTTCCGCTGTAAAGAAGCTGAACGCCCGATGTTACATATTCCGCTATTTTGGTTGGTGCCGCAACGCGATTCACAATATTGCTATCTCGAATCACAATACCAGCATCCGTTATTCTAAGGTAATACTTTACATCATTATGCGGCACTTCCTTAACCACGATTCGTTGTTTTAGTTTCCCTTGTAACTCCTGAATTTCTGGGATGCTTCCGTTTGTTAGCACAAAGAACCTGGCGTTGCTTTTTTTATTATAAATACGCTGGAAAATCTCAGCCAGTTTGCCAGTTGATTGCCATGCAGCAGTTGAACCAATATATGTTACAATATAATCGTCTGGTTCACAATTTTCATCACGGATTATTCTTTCCACGCCTTCATTATCCACTTTTTCATTGGAATATAATGTTGGAACGATTGTAAAAGGCAAATCCTTGTGATAACCATATTGTTCAATATCATATTCTCTCAGATTAGTCGTGACAAAATTATAGGCATCACAATGATCCTTAGCATAATTCATTGCATATGCCTTTACTCCACGATTTCTTTTATGTATCCATTGGTTTCCATGGCTCAAAATAGACTCTTCTTGCGGAAGGCCTCTATTATCAAACAAAACTCTAGCTCTGGATACCTGTCTAAATGCATACGCACCAACATATGCAGCCAAATCGCCTCGACATATTACAGCAACCTGTTCATCCTTATACTTTTTATGAACATAGTTCCTCAATCGAACTGCGTCAAGCTTTATCTGAAACGTCGAAACCACAGGAAGTGACGCAAACGTAGCACTCTCGTCTACGTATTCTAGAATCCTACTCTCCAGTTTCTTTTTCCGAAACATATTTCTTTCATGCCGAAAAACAATCAATTCAACGTGTTCTACTTTATATCTCATTTTCTTAAGATATTCAAGCACTTGAGACTCAAATACCATTACATTATCTTCTCGATAAACAATATAACATACTTTCAAATGATTCTCCTCGTTTCAGTTCCTTATTGGAATTCAAATCGCTCACTGCGAATAAAAGTTTGCTTCCCAAGATGGATTTCAGCACTTTTACACATCATTCTTGCTTTATTTGCTAATGATATCCGCAATCCTTTTACATGCATGACCGTCACCGTATGGATTAGATGCCTTGGACAGTGCTTCATAGGCGTTTCTGTCGTCCATGAGCTTAGTAAACTCCCGATAAATCACCTCTTCACTCGTACCAACAAGTTTCAAGGTGCCCGCCTTAATCCCCTCCGGACGCTCAGTAGTATCACGCATAACGAGAACTGGTTTCCCCAGCGAAGGTGCTTCCTCCTGAATCCCGCCAGAATCGGTCAGAATCAGATAACTGCGGCTCAGGAAGTTGTGAAAATCCAAAACATCCAGCGGCTCAATGATATGAATGCGGTCATCACCGCCGAGGAACTCATCCGCAATCTCACGTACGATAGGGTTCATGTGAATCGGATAGATCGCCTTTACATCGGGGTGTTCATCCATCACGCGGCGAATGGCCTTGAACATATGGCGCATCGGTTCACCAAGGTTCTCACGGCGGTGTGCAGTGATCATGATAAGACGGCTATCCTTTGCCCATTCCAGCTCGGGATGGGCATAACTCTCGCGGACCGTGGTTTTCAATGCATCAATGGCCGTATTGCCAGTTACATAGATGCTTCCTGGATCCTTGCCCTCTTTCAGTAAGTTTTGCTTGGAAAGTTCCGTCGGTGCAAAGTTATACTTGCTGATGATGGAAACAGCCTGACGATTGAATTCCTCCGGGTACGGGCTGTAGATATTATATGTACGCAAACCAGCCTCAACGTGGCCAACAGGTATCTGCAAATAGAAGCAAGCCAGTGCGGTTACAAAAGTCGTGGAGGTATCGCCGTGAACCAACACAACGTCCGGCTTTTCCTTTTCCAATACTTCTTTAATACGGTTCAGAATATTGGTGGTCACATCAAACAGGGTCTGCTTATCCTTCATAATGGACAGGTCGTAGTCCGGTGTAACATCAAACGCTCCAAGCACCATGTCGAGCATCTGGCGATGCTGACCGGTTACGCATACCACCGTCTGGAGTTCCTCCCGCTTTTTTAGTTCATTGACCAACGGACACATCTTAATCGCTTCCGGTCTGGTGCCGAAAACGAGCATGATCTTCTTCATAAAAGCCTCTTCACAAGGACAAGTATTAACCATTGTCCTGTTTTCTGTACTTTATTATTCTTGCTGGATTTCCTGCTACCACTGCATAATCAGGAACATCCTTAGTGACGACCGCACCGGCTCCAATAATTACACCATCGCCTATTCGTACTCCTGGCAAAATAATGACTCGTTGTCCTATCCAAACATCGTTACCTATAAAAACCGGCTTTTCCTGCTGTACTCCCTGCGCGCCCATCGGAATGTCCGTTCTTTCAAAGGCATGATTTCTTGTCAAAATAACACATTCAGGTGCCATCATAACATCGTTTCCAATTGTTATACTGCCTGCGCATACGCAGTTTATCCCTATACCAGACCTATCGCCAATTCGCAAACCAGAGGATATTGTCGCACCACGCTCAATATTTACATCCCTTCCGCATGAAAAAATGCACCCTCTAACAAGCATTGCTCTAAAGCTGCGGATTAGCCCCCCCCCCGCGAAACTAGTAGAAGCGGGCAGATGCTTGGCAATTACTTCATATACAACTCTGCACAGAAGTTTTATCATCTTCATTACCTCTTATAAACCAGATCTCCAATTCAGTTCCAAAACATTTTTCTTTATCGCTTGAATCACAGATGATAAACGCCCGGTAAATTACAAATATTGTGACAATCCAAAACCACTTTCCCTACCAGCTTATCTACGTTCTCACGGATTTCGGTATGTTTGACCATGACAACAACCATATCTACTTCTGCGAGGAACGCATCAATGTCGTGGTACTGATTCTTGACTACATCTTTTGCAATAAACGGATCATACACCTTCAATCCCTGCGCCAGGTGACGTTCTTGACTCTCCAGCAGCTGCAACGTCGGAGATTCGCGCATGTCATCCACGTTTTCCTTGTAGGTCAGGCCGTAGAGCCCAACACGGCTTACGTCTGTAAGCCCCTTCTCCTTCATGATTTCATAGATGCGGTTCAGCACGAAATCCGGCATACCATCGTTCGTCTTCATAGATTCATCAATAACCTTTGCTAAGGATGGATAATCCCCCACAAGGAACCACGGGTCAACACTAATGCAATGACCTCCGACACCGGGGCCGGGCTGCAGAATATTCACGCGAGGATGCATATTGCAGATCTTGATAATCTCATAGACATCCATATTGTCGTGGCGGCAAATCTTTGCCAGTTCGTTTGCAAAAGCAATATTGACCGCACGGAATGTATTTTCAACTACTTTAGTCATTTCAGCCGTGCGGATATCCGTTACGACGATCTCTCCTTGGCAGAAAGACGCATATAAGGCTTTCACCTTCTCGCCAATCGTCTTATCGTCTGCACCGATTGTACGGTTATTGCGCAACAACTCATAAACCATGTTTCCAGGAATAATGCGTTCTGGTGCATGTACGAGGTTAATATCTTCACCAATTTTGAAGCCGTTTCCTTCAATCACTGGGCGGACATACTTATCAATCGTTCCGGGAGAAACGGTAGATTCAATAACGATGGTAGCGCCCCTCGGGCAGACACGCATGACATCCTTAACTGCCTCGACAACATAGCAAGCGTCAACCTTTTTGCTGAACTTATCATACGGAGTAGGAACAGACACAATATAAGTATCCGTGACCTGATACTCAGTTGTAAACATAATTCCCATTTTAACCGCATCTGCGTAGAGCTCGTCTAGACCTTTTTCCTTAAAGGTGGTTTTGCCCGCATTCAGCGTTGCAACCAACTCCGCATTATAATCCGTACCGACAACATCCACACCATGAGAAGCCATCATCAGCGCCGTAGGAAGTCCAATGTAGCCGAGTCCAATTACGTTAATCATTCTACTTTCCTCCTGTAAAACTTTATTCATTGCGCAATTGTCCGATAGAATGTAGGGAAGTTGACACTAGCATTGCAGGTGTTTTCCCAAACCATCCGTGCTTGTTTGCGAAGTTCATCCCGATTCTGCGGATCAATCACCCTTGATATGGCTGTACAAAACATTTCATTTGTAAAATCCACCGGCAGCAAATACCCATTGATACCGTCAAAGACAATTTCATGTGTTCCACCCACATCCGTAGCAATAGCCGGAATAGAAAAAGACAACCCCTCCATAACCGATACAGGAACTCCCTCCGAACTACTGACGTTTATAAATGCATCCACATGATTTGTCTGATAAAATCGCATAAGTTCTTCATTATTAACCACACCCATGAACCTATATTCTACATGAGGAGGTAACTCTTGCGCTTTTCGTTCAAGTTGTTCACGCAGGGGGCCGTCGCCAAAGTGATACCAACGCATCTCTTTGTCCGCAGATTTCAGCGCATCGATGATCTTGTCAATCCGTTTTACATCAACCATATTAGAACAACTGACCAGTGTTGGTATACTGCAAGCATTCACCGGATTCATTCCCAAGTCATCTGTGCCTAGCCGCTTCGTGCAAACTTTGCCATCCCACTTTCCGTTATACTTCTGACTAATGTATTCCCTTCCATCTTCAGAAATCGGGAATACTGCGTCAGCGCTCTCCATAATGAAATTGCGAAATGGCAGATAGCCATTGGGATGTCTGATCTCATAAAGATCAAAGCCATGACATCTGGATACAAAACGACTTGATGGAAATGCTTTTTTTAATCTTGCTGCAATGTATGCTGCTTCATAGAGCCAATAGGAATAGAAGATATACTCTTTCTCTTTGCCACCATCTGCTCTCAGCTGATGAAATATCCTATTGAATCTTAATTCTGAGATATGAGCAAATTTTAACGCTTTGATCAGGTTCCGCAGCGAATTGGGCTTATTCAATGCATCAGCGTACTCTTTGGTCTTAAAAAGCATCTTCAGGCTATTCCATCCTGCGTCCAGGTGTTCCTTTGCCGACCAGTCAGAATCAAATCGCCGAACATCAATATTGCTGTTCAGCTGAACCGCCTGATCCGCCTTGTCTGCAGCGAATATTGGATAAAGGTTTACCAGCAGATCCTGAGGAGCCCATTTCAATTCATTCTGCAAAAATATCTCTCCGCCGAATGGACATGTATTGGTCAAAAGAATAATTCGTCGTCTCATAATCCATCCACCATCGATCGCATTATCATCATATTTTGTTCTTTACACCCTTGTAGTATAACTATCTTAGCATTCGCTCTCATTTCGAAAGCTTTTTTCGTATTATAATCGCAGCATCCATGGCAAGCTGATTCTTGAGCAAAACATTCATGACCACATATATAACAATGCCTGTACAAACACTACAAATTAATGAAAACAGATTCCCTTTTACATAATTCTTGACAAACATAATGCTAATAGCCATCACTCCCGAGCTAAACGCTGCTTGGACAATCATTCTCCAATCAAATTTGATTTTCAACAGATGTACAAAATACATAACCACAACTGTATTAATGAATAGTTCAGTGAGCACAGAAGCCAAAGCTGCACCATCTTGCTGAAGTCTAGGTATGAGAATTGAATTCAAGGCAACATTGATTACCGCCGCACATGCAAGAACGCCCGCATACTTCTTTTCACTTCCGGTACAGATCATCATTTGATAACTCAACAAGTTGCCAAATGCAAATACTATTATCAAAATCGCAAAAATCCTGAGAGTCTGCGCAGCAGGCAAGAATGTATCACCAAACAACAGTATAATTGCCTCCGGGGCAAGCAAAAACAAACCCGTAGCAGCAGGGAAAGCTAAAAAAGAAATAATTTGTATGCCTTTTGAAACCAATATATAAAACTGATCTTTATCATTTTGAAAAAAATAACTTAAGCGCGGAAGGAATGCTGATGTAACTGCAGCGCAAAAGCTAATGCCCACTTGAAGCACTTTATGTGCATACGAATAATATCCTACACTTTCGTCGCCCACCATGATTCCCAACATTGTTGCATCTGTTTTGCTATAAATTGCGTTGAAAAACATGGTTCCTGCAAAGAAGAATATGGGCTTAACATGTCTTTTGAAATCCAGACCATGAAACTGAAAAGTTACATATTTTCTCGCGCGTATCACATTAAACAAATAGTTACTACAAACCGCCAAACTGCTTATTATAGCATAAGTTACATAATCATCCTTGCTTCTAACGAAGAGAAACAACGCCAATAAAGACAATGCCTTAACAGCTATACTTCTGACAACAATGTAAACATATTCCTCATGGCCTTGATATAGCCAATCGATATTAATTATATTGAAGAGTATAACCAATCCCGTCGCAAGATACAACTTGTAATCTACCCGAAAAGCCGGATTGCAAATAACCAAAGTAGAATAAACAGCAGTAGCAAGGAATGTAGAACATGTATTTATGATAGATAACTCAGAAAAGATTTTACTCACTTTCTGTTTATCATCTCTCGCATTTGAGATCTCTCTCAAACCAACAGTCGATATTCCTAATGCTGCTGCAGTAACAAAATACGACGCAATATTCTGTGCATATGCTACTCGTCCAACACCTTCAGGTAGTAATACCCTAGCCACATATATTGATGATAGCAGCGGAAAAATAATATTCAGTACTTGATACATCGCATTGAACAGGGAATTCTTTGCGAGAGATTTCATGTTTCCAGTCACCTCAATTCACCGGAATACAATCTTTCAATTTCTTTGATGACAACATTCATATCAAACAAACGAGGTGGTGTGTACGCCACACCCTTTTTACTAGTGTCTAAAATTGTCTCTGCCCATATAGATGGATTTCTCAACGGAAGCATGACGACATTTTGCGTACATACTGCTTCTTTTGTAATCTTATCGGATGCAATGCATCTTAAACCAGAATACTGCGCTTCGATTAATACAAGTGGCAAACCTTCATATTTCGACGGAAATACAAATACATCCATGGCTCTCATGATTTCGTTGACATCAGATCGCTGCGATAGAATCATGTATTGCTTTTCTAACCCACTTGTTCTTAACTTCTCTTCTATACGAGTAGAATCACCTGCACCCACCATAAGCAAAAAAGCATTCGGCCGAACCTTTGCAACTTCAATAAACACGTCCACTAGAAAAACATGGTTCTTCTGGTCTGCAAATCTGCCAACATGTCCAATAACAAATGCATTTCGAGGAATACCAAGTTTTTTTCTTTCCATTTCAGAAGTTAAATTGATATTCTGAAATCGCATTACATCAATGCCATTCCAGATGACAACAGTATTATCAACATCAAACATCTGATTGAGTTCCTGTGCCATCTCTCTATGTAAGGCAATTAACTGCAAATTATTTTTGCGAATTAGTTTTTCTGCAGCTCGTCGCTCTCCAATACGCTCACCCCCGAAAACACTTTCTGGTACATTATGACAGGTGAAAAGCAAGCGAATTCCATCTAGCGCCGATCCAACTCGTGCCACGTCATTTAATACCATTAGGTGCATGTGCATAACCTTTACGTTTTCGCTTCGAATGATCTTCCTTAGCTTATGAGGAATATACCACCAGCCAAACGCTTTGTTCCAGATACGAACAGCCATATTCCATCGTGGATAGATATCGATAATTGGAATATGATTTTCCTCAAGGATTTGCCGATTTGCCGATTTCCTTTCTCCTCTTAAAGTTACAACAATGGGTTCAAAGCGCTTACGATCAATAAGCCGAACGTAATCCTTTACTAAGGTTTCAGCACCACCATCTCCGAAGTTGCTAATATACTCAATTACTTTAATTTGCTCCACGATATTTACCTGCCTTCTTCTAGTCTTTTGGAAAAGTTTCAATATTACGGCAAATTAATAATGTTCCAAAAATCTGAAAGCGCAGACTGATAATGTGCGTACGGACTGCCTGGCAATGTGATGAAAATCAAAAAAGTAGCAATACACACACCTGCAAAACCAAGTTGCACAAAAAAGCGGCTTTTCCAATCTGAAATACTTGCTAAAACCTGAGGGATGATGAAAATGTATCCAGTTTTAAGCATATCATATACACGATAAGGCAAATACATAGCACCTGAATTCAGAATTAAGATAAAAATAAACAAGGCCTGATTCACGTACATATATCCATTAGTATTGTAACTGTCGATTTCATCATAAAACATCCATGCAATGAAGAAAAATAACCCCGTAACAGCAATATTGATTCTTGCAAGTCCAAGTGTCTTATATGCTTCGTTAGTCGACAAGGCATTCATTACTGAAGGAATAACCTTCTGCAAAAAAGGTGTCATCGCAACCGCTGCTAACGCAAATATCAAAACGTCAGTCCGGCTTTTAAAATGCAATTTGCAAAGTAGATAGATTGGAATATTCAACCATCCAGTTGAATGAAACAGCGTTGAAACAAAGAATAGCGTAAGAATAGTAATATCTTTTTTCAAGCTTTTTTGTTCTGTTCCCATTAAGGCCCAACCTATCAAACAGATCGCTTCAGCAAGAGATTGTCTCAACGATGAATATGAATCAAAGTAAACCGTCAACAGGAAAAATAAGGCAATACTCCATGTTCCCCATGCAGATCCTTTATAAATTGCAAGAGAAACAGCAGTGAAAAAAAACACCCCATGCGCAAAAAGAAACCAGAAAAAAGGAGTTTCCAATTCAGCAAAAAATCTCATGAACCAATAAAAACCCGGAGCAAAATCTCTTGCATTGAGCCCATCTTTAGACTGATGGTAGGCTTCCCAATACGAAGATCCATATACGCTATCTGCTCCTACATTCCAACGAAATAACGCCAGCAAAATTAGAGGCATAAGAACTATCAATGCCGTCTTGATTCTTGGAAATAAAGCTACTTTAACCCCGCGATTTGTTATGTGTGAAACGCCAAACCGTTTACACAGCAAAAGAGTAAGTAAAAATGCTACTATATAGTACACCATAAAGGCAGTTCTCCAATCTATGGTTACTTATTATGTGACAAATAAAACTTCTGCAACCACGGCACCGTCGTGTTAATATCATACCCCGAAGCAATGATCTCATTGTAAGTATCTTTCCGCTCCTGAGCACCCGCTTCGAATAGCGCTTCTACCCAAGCATCCAAGTTGTCCCTAGATACATATTTCACCATTCCAAGAGCATTCAATTCCTGCGACAATGTATCGCTTACGACACAGTGCAACCCGCTTGCTTGTGCCTCAATGGCAGTCAACGGCAGACCCTCCCAGATCGAAGGCAGTACAAAGACATCAGCCGCCTGTAGAATATCTGGGACATCCCCTCGCATACCTAGAAAGCGCACATAATCGTCCACTCTACATGCCTGAGCTTTCATCTTAACTGCTTCCTCTAAGGGGCCATCGCCAACATAAATCAATGTAACATCCTTGCGAACTTTTAGAGCCTTCTCCAGCACATCAATCATAAATGCTTGGTTTTTCTCTGTTCTGAAGCGTGCCACATGAACGATTGCGAGGTTATCCCCAAGTTCCAATGCTTCACGCATTCTCTTACGTTCTTCCGAATTATAACGGAAGCGCTTCGCATCAATCGCATTGGCGATTATATGAACTTTCCCGCTATTTATAATCTCGTCGCTGAAGAGCCATTTCTGCGCAGCCTTTGAACAAGCAAAAAAGTCCGTTGCATCCTTCGTAGCAAACTTATGAAGGAATGTAGTCAGTAAACCCAGTAAGCCCTCCTTGCTGTGCGTACTGTGACTGTGAACAATTCTGCAGGTCACGCCATTCTTCTTTGCAATGGGCATATAGAGAGCCGCAGTGTGCGTCATATGCCCATGAATAACTTTATACTCTTTGTGTTCACGGAAAAACTTGTTTAGAGCTATCAGGTAAGAGAAGAACCGCCAGAAGAAAACATGCTTTTCATTACGCAACGCAGGCATCTCATATATACGGCCACCCATTGCTCGAATTTCATTATTATAAGCAGCTTCACGTCCAAAGTGTGCCAAGAAATCAAATTGCACCTTTTCTCTGTCGATATTACGATACAAGTTCATGATCATGGTTTCGATTCCGCCACGATCCATTCTTCCTACCACCTGTAAAACTCTAATCGGTTCATTACTCATGCTTTTTCATTCCTTCTTCAGCGAATCCTCACGCCGACTTCTCCATCGCCTTCTCCGTCTTAACCGCCGTAGTCTGTCCCTGCGCCACACCCTGGGTGCTTTCCTTTACAAGCAGGATCTTGATCGTAGCGAAGATCAACTTAAGATCCTCGCGCAAGGACATATTGTTGATGTACATCAGATCCATCTTCAACTTGTCCTTGGGCTCGGTGTTGTAGCGACCATAGACCTGTGCCACACCAGTCAGACCGGCTTTTACCTGCAGACGCAGGCTGAACGCTGGCATTTCCTTTTCATACTGCGCCGCAATTTCGGGGCGCTCGGGGCGCGGACCGACAATGGTCATGTCTCCCATAAGGATGTTAATCAGCTGGGGCAGCTCGTCAATGCGTGTCGCGCGTATGATTCTTCCTACGGGCGTAATGCGGTTGTCGTGGTCGCATGCCAATCGCGCCACGCCGTCCTTCTCGGCGTCTTGGCGCATACTTCTGAATTTCAAGATGTTGTAAGCTTTTCTATCTTTCGTCAGACGCACCTGTTTGTACAGCACAGGGCCTCGGTCATATGCCTTGATCATTAGCGCCGTCACCGCCATAAGCGGGCTCAGCACCACCAGCGCCAGCGCGGAGCAGATGATATCCATCGCTCGCTTGATAAACGCGTACTCCGGGCTGAGCACGGCGCGCCCCGTCTCCATGATGGGGATGCTGAAGGACTGCACGTGCTTCGCCCCTGCAATGATTACGTCGCCGGTGTGGGGGATGAAGAAGCAGTCGATGTTCTTATCGATGCACGCCTTTACGATGCCGTTGCGCAGCGTCGCCTCTACGCCAGAAACGATCACCGCCTGATATCCGTTAATCTGAGGCAGAACCTCAAACACGTCCCCGGGGGCTTTGATCTTACCGTCTACGTTGAACCGACTCTCAAAAAAGGCAATCTCGTTCAGCTTACCCAGATCCGCATCTTCTTTATAGATTACCAGTGTCCGTAATGGCTCGTGCGTTCGGAAATACAAGTAATTCGCCGCCAGACACCACATTCCACTGATCGTTGTCTGCAGCACAAGTGTGGTCAGCGCAGGAAGACAGTTCAAAAGCCGCCGCTGGATCAGGCAGGCAAATATGTAGGTCAGGACGTTGCTGAACAGGTTAGCCAGCGTCTGAGAATAGAATGTTTCTCCTGCGCGATACATCCCAATCTTATAGGCATTATAGGTGCGATAGAAGAAAATAGACAGAATCAGGTAGCAAAGGAAAACGGCAGTGTACACGGTCTGCACATGCTGTGCTTCTAAAGACGGCGCGTATATGGTCAGCCAGACAGTCGACATAACCGCCGTCATCAGGATAAAATGAATCAGATATAACCCCCGCATTATGATGGACTTCATCATCTTCTGTGAAGTGAGCATACCGTTCTCTCCCTTATTTCTCCCTCTTAACTACTCCGTTCTGACCATGCCGGCCAGATATCCGTCTTTTTTTGCATCCAATTCGTCGATTGTTCCCTGCTCGGTGATGACGCCGTTTTCTAATACCATAACGCGATCAGCCATACGCACAGTAGTCAGGCGATGGGCAATGACTACCACGGCGGCGCGGCCGCGAATGCTTTGGACGACCTTGCGGAACGCCGCCTCGCTCTCATAGTCCAATGCGTTCGTCGCTTCGTCCAGCACGATCAGGCTTGGCTTTCCCAACAGCACACGCGCCAGCACGATGCGCTGCCGCTCACCACCGGACAGGCGCACGCCTCGATCACCCAGTGATGTATCCAGTCCCTGAGGAAGACTGCAGACGAAATCCCAGGCCATGGCCGCCTTTAGCGCGGTGATCACATCGTTCTCTGTGGCGCCGGGATGAAACCGCGTCAGGTTTTCATGGACAGAGGCGTTAAGGATCAGCGGATCCTGGGGCACGTATCCCGCCTGCCGGCGCCATGCGCGGAGATTTGCCGCAGTCAGCGCCTTGCCATCCACTCGAATTTCACCTGCCTTGGGCAGCAGAAATCCCAATAGCAGGTTCACCGCAGTAGTCTTACCCGCGCCATTGCGCCCCAGCAACGCAAGGATCTCGCCGCGCCGCAGGGAGAAGCTCACCCCCCGCAGCGTCTCCTCCTTGGCGTCCCTGTAGACAAAATGTACGCCGTCAAAGACAGCTTCGCGCCAGTTGGAAAAATCCGCTTCCATTTCCTCGGGTTCACGCTCCGAACGCAGGCTGGACAGCGCTTCGGTCAGCTTTTCATAGGCAGGTACGCAGCTGTTGATGAACTGCATCCGCCCCTGAAAGCCTGAAAAAAGCGGCCACAGCCGCGCGAACACATATACCAGCACCACCAGCCGGTCGGTCTCCACCCTCATTCCCAGCGTACACACCAGATACACCGCCGCGATCAGCAGCGCCGCCGCCACGGAGTAGACCACGCCGGGCGTGGCACTCAGGCGCACGTAGCGCATCCGCGCATCCACAAAGGAGCGGTTGATTCTGCCGAAGGTCTCCGCGTGCTCCCTTTCCACACCGTAGGCGCGAACCTCCTTGACGCTGGACAGCTGGTTCTGCAGCTCGGCGTAGAACTCCCGGCTGATGCGGATCATCTCGTCCCCATAGTCCCGGGATTTCTTGCGCAGGGGCCTGAACACAACCAGCATGCACGCCCCCAGCAGGCACACCAAAAGCGTCACCGGCGCGCTCATCCAAAGCGCAATTCCCAGCTGAATGCCCGCGGACACAAGGCTTGCCAGCAGGTGAATCACCTCGCTGATGCCCGCGCTAACCTGTCCACACTGGGACGTGAACAGGCTAATCGTGTCCGTATCTTTGCGCGCGGTCAGGCTTTCCCAGCTCGCGCCGGAAACAGCCGCGTACAGCTCGTCCCGCAGGCGCAGGCTGCTATTCTCGATGAACTCGCTCTCCCGAATGGACAGCGCCCGCGACAGCAGCGCCTTCACCGTCACCAGCGCCACATACGCCGCCAGCAGCGCGGCCACGCGCAGGGGATAGGGGAGTGCAGTGAACCATCCCGGCAGGGGGCTGTCGCCGATCTGCAGCATATTCAAAAGCGGAACGAGCATGACGATGCCGATTCCGCTCAAAAGAGATATGCCGATGTTCCAGCCCAGAATGGTCAGAAATCCCCTGCGGTCGCTTCGCCAGATTTCCCGCAGCAGCGGCTTCATCCGCCGTCAGTCCTCCAACAGATTCATCTCGCGGAACTGGGCGAGCAGCGCGTCCAGATCGGCGGTGGCGGTTTCCGCGTCCACGTCGTATTCGGCAAGAATCAGCGAGAGCAGATCCTCCCGGGACATCGGGCGCTTGAGCTGCTCGAAAACGAACGCCGCCACGTCGCTGAGCACCACGGCTCCGCCGAACTTGCCCACGTTCTCGCCCGTGGGCATCACCATATGCTCGTCCGCGACATTGCGCAGAACGAACCCTTCCCTGATCTTCATATCGGGCAATTCCTCCTGCATTTCCTCGGGGCAATCGAAGAGTATGCGCCGCGTCTCCCGGGCGGCCTCCGCGTCCGGGCCGCAGAAGAGTCGATAGACGGGCGTGATGCGGCACAGCCGCTTCACATTGACCATCGCCAGCGCGGCGGTATCCGGATCCCACATGGGGATGAAGCACTGGCGCACCAGCACGCGGTAGGCCTGCTCCTGCGTAAGCCTGCGCAGTCTGGTGAAGGGCGCGCGCCTTACCTCCAGAATGGCGTGAAGCGGGCGCTCCACGTTGCGGAAAATCTGCTCCTTGCCGTCCCACGGCACGCCGCAGGCCGTGCAGCCGTCCGCTTCCAGACGAATGGCGGGGCGGTCGCCGCTGATGAATTCCGCGCCTAGGGCGTCCACCCATGTTTTCGCCCGGGTGGATTTGCCCACGCCCGAATCGCCGGTAAAGCAGACCGCGCAGGAGCCGTCCTCCACGCACGCGGCATGGAGGGAGACGATGGATTCATGAATGAAGCGGCATTCGAAGGCGGTGCGAATCAGAAAGCGAAGGTTTGTATCCAACTGTGCGTCCTGATCCGCATATAATTGCAGATTTCGGCAATCCGAATCCATGATGATGTAGGAATCCTTCGCGGCGGACGGCGTGCAGAATAGCCATTTTTGATCTGAAAGGCGCATCAGCCGCAATCCGTTTTCTCTCTGAATCAAACGGCATCCTTCATCTAAAGTCATGCGCTTTTCTGGAATCCGTCGCATCTGAAATATGCTTCTAACCGCAGCACATACGTCCACCATCTTAGCCTTCATCCAAGCGGCTCAATACCTGGATAGTACTCGCAATCATTCAAGCCGGCAGTTGATATCCCACCTTGGACGCGCCATGCATAATTACAGCCTGCTGCCCATGCTTGGCAATTACCCGTGTTATCTTTGTTATAGACTTGTCCAGTATGACCAGATTGAGCCATCACCTGATCCTGATAAGAGAAAGCGACCTTCTGCGCAAACGGCTTTTCATAGGTCTTCTTCATGATGTGATAGTCCTCCTTTTTCATGCTTCTTTGCTCAAAACTCTGCTGGAGCACATGGATTCATCGTGGTCGGATTGTTTATTTCCTGTTTGAGACGCATACACACATCTTTGTTCAAGGCCCCGTTTAAGCTGCACATGCTCTTTTCGCCCGGGCAGGAATGGCAGTACTCTTTCAGCTTGCATTGGCTGCATTCAGCGGGCGCCTGATAGTTTTTCATGGTTTCCACGATTCTCTTCCATGTATCGAGGAACCCGTTCTCCGGAATTGGATAATGCACGGTGTGAGAAAAAGCAATGCACGGACACATTTCGCCCTTCCAGTTGATGTGGAAGCCGCTGTGCCCGCCTCCGCAGGGCAAGCCGCGCAATTTCCCCTTGAATAGCGGCATATAGCGCGGCACTTCTTTGGTTTCCGCCTTGTTCCGCAGCTCCGCCCTGTATTGCCGTTCCTTTTTCATCATGGACGAATAAGCGCCCGCTTCCACGGTGAATTCGTCCAGTTTTCTTCCGGTTTCCGCACGCGCTGGGAGCATCGCGCCGCCCAGAAAATACGCCACATTCATTGAACGCAGCAGATCAAACAGCGCGTCAGCGTCCTCCTGCATATACCGGCTGGGACTGATCGTGCAATAGACTTGCAGTCCGACGTTTGTTGCCCGTTCGATGCCGTCCACGACCTCGCGGAACGCCCGATGTCCGCACACCCTTTCATAAGCGTCCTCGCTGCTTCCGTACACGGTTATTTGGATGATGGATGGTTGATGCTCCGCGAAAAAGGCAACCATTTCCTTGGTCAGCAATCGCCCGTTGGTCATCACCGCCGTGCGAACCCCTCTTGTGTACAGATGCAGGTACACCTCTTTGAATCCGGGATATGTAAGGCACTCGCCGCCGGTGAGCTGCGCGGAAATCATTCCCGCATCAATCGCCTGGTCGATGATGCTCTTCCATTCGTCCACCGTCCTCAGACGCTGTCCGGATTCGAGCTGCTCCGGATTGAGGTGAACATAGCACATCTTACAGTCAAGATTGCAAAATGGCGTTAATTCAAACGAGCCGCTCGCTGGAATGTCGAGGATCCTTGCCTTCATGGACAAATAGTCGTTGATGGGATATATGCGTTGACTTTCCGGTATGCCTCTCTCCTCCAAGTCCTTCAGCACTTCCACCAGCGAAGCGACTTCCTTTACTACTGCCACATTTCATCACCTCCTCAACCCAACCTTCCGCAGTATTCTTCCCGCCAGAGCACGCACTTTCCAGTAGCCTCGCCGCAGGGGGAGCAGCGCCATCCATATGCGCCCGAGTGTGCGCATGAAGGGGCAGTCCAGCGGGATTGTCCGTTTTCCCCGTTCCACCTGAATCGCCAGCCCCAGCGCGGCGGAAACCGGCAGCCATGGCTCCGGGTTCCAGCAGTGATCGCCCAGCGTCTGCATGCGGTTCTCTTTCAGCCGGTACACCCTGTGCGCCACATAGCGCCCGGGCGGGGATTCAAACAGCGCCACGTCGCCGCGCTTGAGCTGCCTGTCTAACGGGACGAAAGTCACCCTGTCCCTTCCCCGGCGAATCAGCGGGCGCATACTGTCGCCGTCCAACGGGATGCGCATGGGAAGAACCGTTCCGCTCTGCGCCAGCTCGCGCCACAGGGGAATGGTCAGCAACCGTGTTTCCGTCGCGTTCATGGGGCGCCCCCTTCCCGCGCCAGCTGCCTCCCGAAGCGAACCAGCCGTCCCGCGTAGCGAACGCCGTACTGCAGGACGAGCTGCTGATACGCTTCCCGCATCCGCACCGGGCGCAACGCCGTATCGTGGGCGTCGGTGGCGATGGCGTCAATGGCGCGCGCGTTGAGCAGCTTCTCCACAAACCGCCTTTCCCAAAGCCCTGCGGGGCGCAGTACGGTTTCGCAGTTCATCTGGTAGATCAGCCCATATTCCTCCCGCGCTTCCATCGCCCTGCGGGGCGAACGCACCAGACACCGGTATCGTTCCACATGCGCCAGCACAGGCTGAAATCCGGCGCGGTACAGGCTGTCCGCCGCCTCGCCGATCTGTGAAAGGGCTGCATTGTGATCGAATTCAATGAGCACATGGCGGGAATTCCCAAGCGCGGGCAGCTTGCCCGCCGTCAGCAGGTCGGGCACGGAATCGCAGTAGTGAATCTCGCAGCCGGGCAGCACGCGGAGGCTCCAGCCCTGGCCTTCGCAATAAGCGTTGGCTTCCTCCAGCCGCTCCCGGTACAGCGCCAGCTCGAAGGGGCGCGTTTTGGGGTAGGCGTGGGAGGTGGCAAAGAGCAGCGATATGCCGCTTTGCACGTTCTGCGCCAGCAGGGCGCGCATCTGCTCCGGTGTTTTCGGGCCGTCGTCCAGCCCCCACAGCACGTGCTGATGCAGATCAGAAAAGCCTTCCTCTCTCATTTACGCTTCGCACTCTTGCCTGCTCTTGCGCTTTTCTCGCCCCTCGTGCTTTTGTCCGGCTGTCTGCCGGCTTCTCCATAGCGGCGATAATACGCCGAGTAGCGGTCGGAGCGATAATAGTATTTCCGGTTACGGAAGGATTTGAGATCGACGCCGTTCATCACCGCGCCAAGCACCTGGCAGCCGGTTTTTGCGATATTGGCGGCGACATCGCCGATATCCTGCCCGCGGCCCTTGTTATAACCCACCACCAGCACCGCGCCGTCGCAGTGACGGGCGATTTCCACCGCATCCACGATCACGCCCGCAGGCGGGGAGTCTACCAAAATGATATCGAAGCTTTCTTTCAGCATGCGCATCATCTCGCCATAGCGGCTGGAGGCCAGCAGCTGCACCGAGTTGAGTACGTCGCGCCCGGCAGGAAGAATATACGCCCCGTTCAGGTCGGTCTGGTAAATCGCATCCTCCAGTTCGCACATACCGGCCAGATATTGCGCAAGGCCGAAGGCTTCTCGCCGCGCATAATTGAAGCGGTAGCGCCGCGCCAGCGTGGAGCAGCGAAGATCGGCGTCCACAAGCAGCACTCTTTTTCCATAGCCCGCCAGCGTGCGCATCACATTCATGGCGATGCCGGATTTTCCTTCCTGCTCGTACCGGCTGGTAAACAGGATCGTGCGAATATCCGCGCCACAGTAGGATAGATTGGTGCACAGCGTGTTCATGGCCTCGGTGCAGGCGTAATCCAGCGGTGGAAAACGGGTGATATTCAGATAGTTCATGACCTGTCCAACTTCCTTCCGCGTGTTTTGGCCCCGGACAGATGGGGACTGGCTGGGATAACCGCCAGCGTGGGAATATTGGCGTAGCGCATCACGTCCTCTGGTGATTTGGGGCGACTATCCAGCAGAAATACCAGCACCAGCAGGCCGCCTGCCAGCACCGTGCCCAGCAGCACGCCGCGGATGACGTAGCCCGTGATTCCGCCGCCGCTGGCTGTGCCGGGCACCAGCGCGATGGAGAAGGTGCTGGGCTCGTCGGTCTTCATGGTCTGGGTGATGAACCGCTTGGCGGCGTTGGCGTAGGCGTTGGCCAGATCGGCAGCCGTCTGCGCGTCCGTGTGCCGGGCGGTGATGTAGAGAATGCGGGTGTCCTCGGGAATCTCCACCGAGATCATGCTCTGGAGCATGGAATAGGGGTAGTTGGTTCCCAGCGTCTCGTTGACCATCTGGTGAACCTCCCATGTCTTGAACACCTCGGGATAGTCCATACTCAGCACGGTGCCGATCTGCAGGTCGGCAATGATGCTGCTGCCCGTGCTGCCCATGATGTAGAGCTTGGAGGTAGCCGTATAGATGGGCGTGATGCTGGAGGAGGCGTAGGCTCCCAGCAGCACCGCACCCGCAATCATACCCAGCAGGAGAAAGTGCAGCTTGGAGAGCAGATAGTAGAACAGCTCCACCAGGTCGATGGTCTTCGCCTGCGGCTGATTTCCCGCCGTCTGCGCCGCGCCGCCCTGCTTCTTTTCATCCAACCGGTTCAGGATCTCCGCGAACAGCTCCGCCTCGGTCGAACGGCGCTCCGCGTCCATTCTATCCGATGGTTCGTTTGGATTGTAATTCATTCATTATTCCTTCCCGGTAGCCTTTCTCAATGGACTTTTTACTTCCATATTAAGAGACGGTTTGTTCGCATTATTCCTTGGCTGTCGGCTCGCTCAGCATTAGTAGCAGACCGGTTTCCGTGCCCATGTCGATCAGAGCCAGCTGGTCGAACACCACGTCCACCACACCGCCCTCGCGCACAATGGCAGGCTGTACCGACCACTTCATCTGCGTTTTGCCGTTCTGAATTTCGTCGGCGTTGTCTGCGTTCTTATCGGGAATACCCAATGCGGTCACGATGGTCTGACTCTCGCTGTAGGGAGTAGCAAAGGAGAGGGTACCTACTGCGTCGCCGTCCGTCGGACGAAAATCCTCCGTAATCAACGGTACATAGTCCGAGACGATCAGCGCTTCGCCGTCAACGCCCAGCAGATAGCGCACGCGGTTCTGATCCTCTTCCGGGAGCCAGTTCAGCGCGGGCTGTTCCTGTTCCGTCACGAACTGTCCCAGCATCGTGATCTCACGCCGGATCAGCTCGGTTTCGGGAACGATCGCTATCTTAAAATCATCCGGCAGCGCCTGCCCGTCTCTGGTGACGGTTTTGACCACCCGCGTGGTATCGCCCGCCTGCTTGCTGGGCAGGTTCTCTGGAACTTCCGTTGTTTCCACCTCCACCGTTCCGCGCGCGCCCTGACGTACGGTCAGCAAGCTGAACAGCAAGTCCTCGCCCTGCAGCTGTGCCATCAACGCCTGCGGAACATTGAACTCTACTTGCCCGTTTGCGATTACACGGGATTCCACAGGCGTCCACACCAGATTCGCAGGATCGGAAGTATCGCCCAGAACGACCACCGTCAGCTGCCCCGGCTGGTAATCGATGGTCAGCGTCATCGTTGCCTCCAAGTCGGCAGGCGGAACGATTTCCGCCGCATGCAGGCGCATGAACTCCGTCATGTGCAGCGTGTCGGGATCGACGCTGATAATGGCCTCGATGGCCTTCTGCGTATCCTCCGGATACCAGCGTACGGGGCGGTTGCCCTGCTCGTACACGAAATCATATACATCCACCGCCTGGTTCACGGTCAGATGATCCGCAGGCAGTTCCCGAAGATCGTAGGCCGTCCGCGCTTCGTCTTCCCATCTGGCGTCAAGCGCAACGGCGCGATCCTGAGTAGGGGTGCCGGGCGCGTCGGTCAGTACCGCCGCCGATGCGCTGACGGTCAACAGCATCAGCGCCAGACCAATACCGAGAATACGTTTCTTCATGTGTGGTTTCTCCCTTCCAAATAGTGTGGTTGATCTCCTGGAATTACTCAAAACACATTTCCGTCAGCAGCGCGTTCAGCGCATCCTCATCGGCGTGGAACTCCATGAAGCCGTCCGCGCCGATGCAGTGACCGCCCGCCAGCGTTTTTGTTTCCGGCCGCCGATAATCCCGGCATTCATAGGCCCTGTTGATCAGCCAGCCACTCTCGATGTTCGTGGTCATGTGCCCGGCCAGCGCGTCGTACAGCGTTCCGGCGTAGCCCATGTCCTCGTTCATTCTCTGAACCAGCAGCTCCTCCGCCGACCGGATGAACGTGCGCTGCCGCTGCATACGGCTGGCGTTGGTGCCGTCACCCACGCCTGTGCGCCCGCGAACGAAGGTTTCCGCCTGCTTCCCTTGAAGGGTAATTGTTGCGCCTTTGACCATCTGCGGGTCAAGCGAGGAGAAATCCTCCTCCAGCGTGACGGTCACGCCGCCCAGCGCGTCGTTCAGCGCGGTAATCCCGCTCATGTCCAGCGCCATATAGCCGTCGATGGGGATGTTCCCCAGCAGTCGACCGACCGCCCAGACGGTGTTTTCGCAGTTCTCCTCTGCCGTTGCACCGTAGGCATGGGAGAGGCAGATCTGCGTCTCGCGGACACCAGTATAATCCCCAAAGGGGCCGTACACCCGGACGTCCGTCATGGTATCGCGATCAATCTGCAGCATGGAAACGATCTTGTTCTTTTTATCGAAGGTCACGAGTAACAAAAAGTCCGCCTGCCCGGCGTAGCGGCCGGAGGAGGCGGGCGAATGCATTTCTGCCCAGTCCACGCCAATGAGCAGGAGGTTGGTCAGATCTCGTTTTCGGTATACCCATGTGCGATTTGCGTAGCGCAGCGTCAACCTGTCGGAAGCGAAGCGTCCGTCCAGCGAGCCCACCGGTTCCGGCGCATCCGACTTTTCCAATCGATTGCCAACGGTGCGAATTCCCAGCAACACGCCCGCGTACAGCAGCGCCGTGCAAACCAAAACCGCCGCAATCGCGGTTCTGGAAAGGCGTTTGTGCCGATGACGATGGTTCTGCCGCACGTGTATCTCCTGCTTTCTGAGCGCGCTCTTCAGTCAATTCGGTCGATGAGTTCAAAGCTGAGCCATGTAGGAATCTCCCTGCCGTTAAAGGAGAGGAGCACCTGCCCGCTGCAGCCGCGCTTATCCACCCGGCGAATCCTGCCCTCTACGTCCTTCATAGGGCCGCTGATGATACGAATCCTGTCACCGTCCCGATACGCTTGGGAAAGGCTCAGCAGTCCATCGTATCGGAAAAGCCAACGCACAAACTGCTCGTCCGCGCCGCGCAGCCGCCAGTCGCCTTCCATGGACAGCGTTCGAATTACGTTTTGTCTGGGGAAAATCAGCGTCGGCTCGATATAGGAAGGAGCCTTGAAAAAGACGTAGCCGGGAAGAACAATCACTTCTTCCGTCCGCCTCGCTTTTTTGCACACCCGATACTTGATCTTTCGCATTGTAATCGCCCGGACGTCCGGACAGGCGGCCTGAACGCGCTCCGCCACGCTCTGCTCTTTTCCCGTCATGCAGAACAGGCAGCCGTAAGCTATGTTTTCCTCATGCGCGTTCGCTTCAATCGGCTGCGCGCCTTCATACTGGAAACCGCCCATAGCTTCGCCCTCCGATCTTGCCACCTGCCTTGCGCAGGGCTTTCTCGGCTCTTTTGCTCCTTCGTATATCTCGCCTTTCGCCATACCGCTGCAATCAGTCGTGTATTTTGTGGGGCAAGTTGTCGTCCGGCAGGACAGGCGCATCGGATATACCTATTTCTCCTGTGTGCGAGGAATCTCTCGCAGAAGGAGGCAAGATAACCTATACGCTTTTTTCGCCGCAGGGCAAATCGCCTTGCAGCTTGGAGACATAATGCTTCTGTGTCATCATGTCATAGGGAACATACCGCCGCAAAATTACGGAGTTTATGACAGCCCCGAAAATGTCCGCAGAATCAGTATTTTTAGGCGTTCCCCATACGGCTTTTGACGGCTTATTTTTTTCAACACGTTGCCAGCAGCGCGACCGCCTGACGACGCTGATCGGGCAGGCTATGGCCATAGAAGTCCAGCGTTGTTCGGGCAGAGCCGTGCCCCAGGAGCATGCTCACCGTCTGAAGATCCACGCCCAGCTCCAGCAGTCGTGTGGCAAAGCTGTGACGCAGCGTATGGAAATGAACGTCTTTCAAACCAATCGCTGCCATGAGTCTGGAAAAGCGCCGCTGCAGCGTACGCGGCTCGGCGGCATGGGCAGACGTACCGAAAACAAATTCGCAAGCTGCGCCGGATTTCTGCATTTCTTCCAGCTTCGCCAGCAGAAAAACCGGAACCGGCAGCACGCGGTGCGAACGTCTGGACTTGGGCGAACCGAGCATCAGCAGCGTTCTACACCCCTGCTCGTTTTGTCTTTGCGCTATACGCTGGGCAGTGCGCCGAACAGTGACCGTTTTCTTTTCCCAGTCAAAATCTGTCCACTTCAACGCACATACCTCGCCCAACCTCATACCGGTGTACAAGCTCAGAAGCACAGGCAAATCCCCATGCACGTCTGCCGCTGAACGCACCTTTTCCTGCTCGGAACGGCTCAATACCCGCTGTTCCATCTGCTCTTCCTGCCGGATTTTTATTTTCCGGCAGGGATTTTTCTTTATTACGCCTTCGTCCAATGCGGATTGCATGGCGGCGGAAAGCAGCCGAAATACCCCCTTAACTGTGCTAACGGACAGCCCGGCAGCACGCATGTTCTCTGTGAGCTCGTATGCCAAAGCAGGTGTAAGCTGCGTCAAATACAAACCGCCCAGCGCTGGAAGAATATGTTTGTTTATCTGTATCAGATACGTTTGATAAGATGACGCCTTCACACTGCCCAGCACCTCGTTCTCCATCCAATGCATCATCCATTCCCGCAGGGTAATCCTGCATCGTGCGGGCGCATCGGTCAGAGACTGCGTAAGTAGCGCGGTCTTATGCTCTGCCAGTTTGCGCCTGACTTCCATATACTGATAGCCGTATACATATCCGAACTTTGTCTTCCCTTCGTCTGTTTTCCCGACAATATATCGACCTTCGTAACGACCGTCCTTGCGCTTATAGATATTTTCGCCATGTCTGCACATGCTTTTGTTCCTCCAACTCTCGTATTTGTTCCATTATCGCATTTCAAAAAGGGCGCCGATCTGACGGCTTTTTGACGGCTTTAAAGGATTAGCGCCATACGACGTTCGTCCGTTGTCTTGTCTCCGTCAGAAGTAATGAGATTCTGCTTGCTGCGGTGAAAATAACGTAAATCGATTATTTGCCAGCTTGTTTTTGGTTGACAGGAGAGGGATCATATCTTATAATATGGTAGAGGGATAATGGATTTTATCTTATTATCCATTCATTGTCGTAAAATCCGTAATTTTGCGACAAATTACCTTGATATAGAAAAACCCGCAAGCCAAACATCCGACTCTTTCCAAGTCACCTGTTTCGCTTGCGGGGTGTTTATTATTGTTCGAGTTTCTGCTAATAGCATCGTTTTCCGTCGCGAAAAGCACCGCCGCCTTATAGGGTAACCGCCACATCCCTGCCGTCCTTGAAGCGAAAGACAAGCTGTTTTTCGCTCTTGCGCTGCCCTTTGGACACGGTGATCTTTTCCACCGTACCTAGAAACACGCGCTCGTCGAAGGCGGTCAGAAAATCATTCTCACTCAGTTCGTTCATGAACGCTTCCAGCTTCCGGCGGCGGCCGGTCTGCTCGGAAATGGCTTCTTTTGTTTTGAGCATAGCGTTTTTCAGCGCTT
>ERZ1026772.255-NODE-255-length-41130-cov-78.189361_pt1 | contig 41130 bp, 35 predicted proteins | sample MGYA00380124_ERZ1026772 | MGnify/ENA primary metagenome ERZ1026772 (study PRJEB33269, sample SAMEA4719760) | human gut metagenome | biome: human-associated habitat; feature: organic feature; material: feces | place: Cameroon | collected 2013-10 ...
TAAAATTATTATTTTGCGAAATTATATACTAGTATATATAAACTAAGGTATAACGAACATATAAGCTTAATTATTCACCTCTTTAATGGTTTTGAATATGCTTATTGTTAGCGGTATTATTCCTACAAAGACATTTGAATATGTAACATTGTTTCTTGTAAAAAATACAAAACCAACAAACAATAAAATTAATAATACTTCAAACAAAAGTTCTTTGTTGTTTTTCTTAATCACGACATCATTTAATAACATGACTAATAATATTAATGAATATACTGATATTACAAATGCATGTTCATTAGATGCAAGAAAAGAACTAGCAAGTAACAACAATAATAACGCAATAGAATAAATGTATAAAAGCTTCTTCATGGTTCTAGTATATACAATAATTGTTTATTATAGATAAATGTTGACCGAACTTATACCCTTCTGTTTCCATCATCATCAAAAGTTTTCTTTAAAGCCTTTTCAACTGGAATAATCGATAATAACAATAAAAATGTTTGAATAAATACAATCACAATACTAACAATTTCATTCACATCAAACAATATATAAATAAGAAAAGAAATAAATGTCGTTATAATGCCTAATTTAATCCATAATGAAGCACAATACTTATTCGCAAAATTCCAAGTATCTTGATTAATCATAGATCTACTAGTTCTATACCCTACTAAACCATTGATAGATTTAGGGGTATGTCTATACATCAAATATCCAGTAATAAGAGTTATAATTGGCACCATCAACAATAATAATAAATTCATCATAAGAAAATTATAATACTTTTTTTTGGAAACATTATTAAATTATATATAATTAACTTAGAGGTAAATATTTATGGATAATAAAGAAAACATCAACGATCAAGTAGCTACTGTCATTGACATTGACGAAAAACCAAAGAAGAATCATTTGTTATTAAAAATATTATTAATAGTATTATTTTTGGTGATTGCAAGCACTCTTAGCCTTGTTTTATTAGCCAACAATACTTCTACCCTACAAGAACATTTCGACGACATAGAAGCTTATAAAGCCCAAATAGTAAATAAAGATGATGATAGAAATGTTAACCTTGCCAATAACATAATTGATTCAATTACATATGATGAAAAAACTAAAGAAGCAACTTTAGCATTATCTAAAGCCATAGTTTATAACTATATCGATTTGGATATATTAAATACGAATTTAAGCAAATATAATATTACATTTCAACAAATGGGCTATGATGTTGATACCAATAATAAGGAAGTAAATCTATATATGGCTATCACCTACAAAAAACTAATCAAAGCAGGTGTTAAAGCAACCCTTTCATACGAATTTACAGACACCGATTTTATTTTAAAATTCAATGATGCCACAGTTGGAAACTTGCCAAGATTTATTTATGAAAAGAGCCTACCTGCTAAGCATGAAGAACTATACAGACAAAATATCTCAGAATTAATTGTTGGCGATGATATTAAAGTAAAAATAATCAACCCTAGTCAGATTATTAATATTCGATATGATGAAAATGGAACAACCTATATTACCCTAGATATATCTACCGCAATCGATGACTTGATTGATGAGTTGTTTAACAGTAACGAAGGTATTAGTAAATTTGAAGAAATAATTGATTATTATTTTGGAAAACTAAGTCTTAACGATATTAAAGACTGGTTAAATGGATTAATTAAATAGGCACTAAAAAAGGATCATTACTGATCCTTTTAATATAGTTAAGTTATTTAACTGCGTCTTTAAGAGCCTTAGAAGCCTTAAATGCAGGAACCTTAGTTGCTGGAATTTCAATCTTTTCTTTAGTTAATGGGTTAATACCTGTTCTTGCATCTCTTGTCTTAACAGTGAACTTACCAAACCCTGGAAGATCAACTGTATCACCCTTTTGTAAAGTACCTACCATAGTATCGATTACAAGTTCTACGATTTCTCCAGCTTCTTTCTTTGTATAACCTTTTTCTTCAGCAATAATTTCAATTAACGCTTTTTTATTTAAATCAGCCATTATTTATTCCTCCTTAATTGCTATAAGAATTATATAAAAACTCATATCTAAAATCAACGAAATTTATCCTATAAATTAACGTTTTCATTTATCAATTTTGAAAGATTTTCAAGAAGAGATTTTATCAAATTATCATCTAACTTTTTTACACCACAGGCATTATTATGACCACCACCATTGTAGTTATCACAAATCCTATTGATGACATAAGGTCTTCTGGAACGAACACTTCCATCATACAAACCACTTTCAGGATTCTTCGCAAAAATAGCCCAAATCTTAAGCTCTCTTATCTTAGAAAACTCCGCTACATGAGTCTTAGCTTGATCATAAGCCATTCCAATCTCTTCTAAATCTGTTGTATCCAAAATACAATAACCTACACCATCTTCAATAACTAGCTTAGATCTTAACTTAGTAACCTTTTCATATTCCTCAAAAGATGTACTAAATACCTCTTCATCAAGTTTAGAAACATCTAAGTTGCCATCTTTTATTAATAAAGAAGCTAGATATAAAGTATTACTAGTAGTATTAGAAGTAGTAAAACCCATAGAATCAGTCAAAATGCCTGAATATAAATACTTACAAGTAACTATTGATTTCTTATAAGCCTTAAAAGAATCGCTATAAATAATGTCAGTAATAAGCTCGCAAGTTGCACTAGCTAAAGAATTATTAATAGTCAAATCAGCCGCCTCTAACATATAAGGATGATGATCAATAACTACTATTTCCTTAGCTGTTTGATATCTTAAATCATCAATTCTATCTTGACTTGAAACATCTAAAATAATAGCTAAACTATCCTTAATAAACTCATCAGAGACTTCCTCGGTTGTATCTAAACGTTCATATTTATCTACACCACATAGTTTAACTTCAATATCAAAGTTATCATCAATAAAAGTCTTTAAGCCCATTGACGAAAAAGCAGCATCGCCATCAGGTCTTTGATGGCGATAAATGCTTACTTTCTTATACTCTTTTAATTTGTTTAAAAAATCCTTATACATTATAAACCTAATAATCTTACAGTATCTCTAGCGATAACTAATTCTTCATTAGTAGGAACTACAAATACTTCAACCTTAGAATCAGGTAAAGAAATCTTAGCCTCGCTATGAGTCTTACTATTTAATTCATAGTCAATCTTAACACCCATACCTTCTTCTAAGCCCTTTAAGATGCCTTCTCTAATTTCAACCGCATGTTCTCCAAGACCTGCGGTAAAACTCATTGCGTCAACATGACCTAGTTGCATATAATATCCGCCAATTAAATTAACAGCTCTATTTACATATAAGTTATAAGTTGTAATTGCACGAGGATTACCAGCATCAACAGCAGCTTGAATATCTCTGGCATCACTTGAAATACCAGAAACACCCAACATACCAGACTTCTTATTCAAATAAGTATCCATCTCCTCTGGTGTACAACCTAACTTTTCTTCCATATAGTAAACAACAGTTGGATCAATATCGCCACATCTTGTACCCATCATGATACCGCCAAGAGGAGATAGACCCATTGAAGTATTAACAACCTTACCATTCTTAATAGCAGTAATAGAAGCACCATTACCCAAGTGACAAGTAAGAATATTTAATTCACTAGGATCCTTACCCATTAACTCTGCAGTTCTTTTCATAACGAATTCATGAGAAGTACCATGAGCACCATACTTTCTTACCTTATAATCTGTATACCATTCATAAGGCACTGGATATAAGAAAGACTCTTCAGTCATTGTTTGATGGAAAGCAGTATCAAATACGAATACATGTTCAATTTCAGGTAATGCTTCCTTAAATGCTCTATAACATACTAAGTGAGCAGGATTATGTAAAGGAGCTAAGGCACAAAGCTCATCAACCTTACTAACAACATCCTCATCTACTTTAACAGAACCAGAGAAATAAGCACCACCTTGGACAATTCTATGTCCTGCACCCTTAATTTCACTTAATTCTTTAACAATTCCATATTTAACTAAAGCTTCAAGTAATAAATCAACAGCCTTCTTATGATCTGGAATCTCTACATCAGTCTTAATCTTTTCACCATTTACATTAATAGTGAAAATACCCATTTTTTGACCAATTCTCTCCGCAACACCTGAAGTTAAAACTTCCTCCTCTGGCATTTGGAACAATTGGAATTTTAAAGAAGAACTACCGGAATTTACCGCGATAACTTTTGACATTTTTCTACCCCCTGTTTATCTTTTTAAGCTCTTTAAGATATTCTAAAGGAATACCATCTTTTTCCATTTTATCAATTAATTCATCAAGTGACCTAGCTTGTTTGATAAGATGAAGCTTATTTTCATACTCCTCTAATTGATTTAAACATCTTTTAATTAAATCAGAAATAGCGCTTTTAGAAACCTCATATTCATCAGCTAATTCAGACATAGACAAATCATCATTAAAGTAATCATCCAAAACTTCTTTTTGATGCTCCGTCAATAAAGAACCATAGAAATCAAATAAAAGATTACCTTCAACCTTATCTAACATCACCATCTCCAATGATGCTATACAAATATAAATCAAAATCAAAAGGCTTGATATCATCTGCTGTCTCACCTAATGTAATAAATCTTACAGGAATACCTAAAACATTTTTAATCGCAATGACAATACCACCCTTACTTGTACCATCCATCTTTGTAAGAATAATACCAGTTAAATCAGTTACCTCATTAAATAAAGTAGCCTGACTCATACCATTTTGACCCGTATTGGCATCAAGGACCATCCAAACATTATGAGGAGCACCAGGAATTTCCTTGCCAACCACTCTTCTCATCTTAGCTAACTCAGCCATTAGATTAACTTTTGTTTGAAGTCTTCCTGCTGTATCACACAATAAGATATCGACATCATTTTCCTTGGCATATCTACATGCATTAACTAGTACAGAACTAGGATCTTCTTGCTCCTTACCAGCCACAAAATCAACATCCAATCTATTTGCCCATTCTTTTAATTGTTCAATAGCACCAGCTCTAAAAGTATCTGCAGCAGCTAAACACACCTTCTTACCTTGATCCTTATACATCTTAGCTAATTTAGCACAAGTAGAAGTCTTGCCAGAACCATTAACACCAACCATTAAAATAACCGTAGGTCCATCTTCATTATAGACAATCTCGTTTTCTTTCTTTTCATTATAAATATCATCAAAAGTCTCTAACAAGATATCCATAACATCCTCTTGTCTTAAATAAAGATAATCCTGTGTCTCCTTAAAGAAACGATCACAAATGTCTTCGCTTGTCTTATAACCAATATCAGACTCAATTAAAGTAATCATTAATTGTTCAACGAAGTCTTCCTTATTCTTCGTATTATTCTCTGTAATAAACTTAAGCTTTCTACCAAGGGCATTATTAGTCTTCGCAAAACCACTTAAATACTTACCAGTATCCTTTTTACCTGTAATTGCTTGTTTTAAAGAATCTAGAAATCCCATAAATTATTCTCCTACTTCACTTTTATTAGCCATCTCTAGGGCATCAACCAACTTAACCTTAAGCATTTGAGATACACCACGTTGTTGCATCGTAACACCATATAAAGTATCGCATTCTGCCATAGTACCAGGACGATGTGTAATGATTAAAAACTGTGAAACATCTTCAAACTTCTTAACATACTTCGCAAACCTTTCAACATTTGCCTGGTCAAGTGCTGCCTCAACCTCATCAAATATGATTAATGGTGCAGGTTTTACCTTAATGATGGTAAATAATACACACAAGGCAATCAAAGTCTTCTCACCACCTGAGAACAGTCTAATAGACTTAACTGACTTACCAGGAGGCTGAACATCGATATCAATACCTGTATTTAAAATATCATTTTCATCCTCTAGAATTAATGAAGCCTTACCACCACCAAATAAGTTTCTAAATGTATCATTCAAATTAGAATTAATCTTATCAAAAGTTTCCTTAAACTGAGACTTCATAATCTCATCCATCTCATCAATCGCATCAAGAATCTTATCTCTTGATTTAATCAAATCATCATAATTCTTCTTCAAGAACTCATATCTACCATTTACTTCTGCATACTCTTCAGGAGCTGACATATTAACATTACCAAGAGATGCTATATCACTTCTAAGCTCTACAACCTCTTCCTTTTCATTACCGGTTAATTCATAATTTAAATGTTCTAAAGCATATTCATAGGTCATTTGATACTCACTGGCAAGTCTGTTTAAATTATTCTCTAGTTTTGTATCTAAAACAGCCTTCTCTTGAGACATCTTCAAGATTTCATCTCTTGAACCTTCTGATTGTCTTCTTAATTGACGAAGTTGTTGATCCTTACGATCAATATCAGCAGAAAGTTTCATTCTCTCTTCCCTTTTTAATTTTAAAGAAGTAGATAATTCATCTCTTAACTTATAAGCATTTGAAAGTTCAATAACAAGTTCATCAGTATATGATTCATCACTTTCAATATTCTTTGGATTAATTAATTCATAATCATTCTTTAATTTTTCATACTTAGTTCTTTTAACATCAACCAAAGGTTCAATTTGAGCGATAGAAATACGCTTCTCCGTTAATTCCATCTCGGTCTTATTCTTATTTAGAATAATCTTTTCATATTCCTTATTCGCAAGTTCCGCCTTAGCTCTTAAAGACAATAAGTCACTCTTGCTTCTTTCAAGTTCGCTTTGAGCCGTAATGATACTGGTCTCGTTTTTAACCTTACCACCTGTCATATAACCGCCCTTATGAACTACATCACCATCAAGAGTAACAATCTTATATTGATACTTTAAAAGACCTGCTAAGTTATTCGCATTCTCCAAAGTATCACATACTAAAATATTAGCTAATAAACTTTCTCTTACAATATCAAATTCAGGTTCATTAGAAACAAAGTCAGCCATAACACCAATAAACCCTTCAGTATTATCACAAATTACTTCATCTTCATATTTGATTTGATGTTCCCTTAAAACACTAATAGGAAGAAAAGTTGCTCTACCGCTTCTATTCTTCTTTAAGAAAGAAATACAATTACGAGCACTTGCTTCATCTTTGGTGATGATATTATATGTTGCGTTAGCTAAAGCGCTAGATAAGGCATATTCATAAGTCTCATCTGGTTTAATAACTTGACCCACAACACCTAATACACCATAGAAGGAACGGATATTTGACATGATAGCTTTAACACCACTTTGGGCATTAGAAGAGAAAGGATCTTTAATGATATTTTCTAGAATTGAAATTCTGTTTTCTAATCTAAAGACAATGCCATTAGCTTCTTCTTTCTTCAAAGAAATATCAGCCAATTGATTAGCTAATTCACCTAAGTTCTCATTTAATAAGTTAAGTTCCGTATTTAGTGTACTTAAACGATTAACTCTATCCTTATATTCAAATTCAGCCTCATCTAATAAAGACTTCATTTGTCTAATCTTCTCTTCACTAGAACCCATTTCAATCGCATACTTACGCTTTTCATCAAGTTCTACTTTTCTCTTTTCTAACTTTTGAATCTCATTGATAGTATTAACTAATCTTTCTTGAATGCTATTTAATTCCTTATCATAATTCTTTAATTCTTGTTTATTAGAAAGATTATTGTTTTCACTTACTTGAATACTCGTATCGTTTAAAGCCACTTGAGATTGTAAATCAAATAAAGCCTTATCAACTTCTTCTTTTTTCTTGTTAAATAAATTAATCTCATCGACTAAAACAGCAGTTTCTATCTGCTCAAGTCTTTGTTTCTTTTCCCTATAAATCTCAGCTTTTCTAGCCTGTCTTTTTAAAGGACCAACCTGTCTTTCAAGTTCATCCAAGATATTAGAAGCCTTCTCTAAGTTATCCTTTGTCCTTTCAAGTCTTGCGATCGATTCTAGTTTTCTTTTCTTATATTTAGAAACACCAGCCGCTTCTTCAAAAATAGCACGTCTATCATAAGGCTTAGCATCCGCAAAACCAACGACATTACCCTGGGTGATGATCGATAATGAATCTTTACCCAAACCTGAGTCGATGATTAAATCATGGACATCTTTTAATCTAACCTTATTTCTATTGATTAAATATTCTGCATCTTGTTCCGTATTATAAATTCTTCTGGTTACTTCTATTTCATCACTATCCGAATTAAGTACCCTACTAGTATTATCAAAAACTAGGGTAACTTCAGCCATATTAACAGCCTTTCTTGTCTCTGATCCGGCAAAAATAACATCAGTCATCTTATCACCACGAAGTGACTTAACGCTTTGTTCACCTAATACCCATCTTATCGCATCAGAGATATTTGACTTACCACAGCCATTTGGTCCTACAATACCAGTGACTGAGTTATCGAAGTTGATGACTACCCTATCCGCAAAAGATTTAAATCCTTGTAATTCTATTCGTTTTAAAAACATTAGTTATCTCCTAATAAACAATTATATCATGCATCAGCCAGTGTTAGGTTTCTTGCCCATTTTTCTTTTCTAATCATTCTATAGGCAATGATAGACTTTAAAATATCAGTTGATTGTCCTATTGCATAAACATACAAGACAGGAATGTTTGTATGATAAGCAAGAATATAAACAAGTGGAATATTGAAGGCCCACATAAAACCCGAGTCCATAAACATAGTATTTCTTGTATCACCACCGGTTCTTAAAATGAAATAAGTCTGGGTATTAAACATATATAAGATAAAGAAGATTGACATGACAATCAAGAATTGATTTGCCAAATCAAGCGATTCCTTAGATACCTTACTATATAAATACGGAACAACTAAAGTAAAACTACTCATAAGTACAGTGATTATTAAAGATAAATAAACCGAGAAGCATAATAGTTTATAGGCACTATCCTTAGCTTCTTCTATCTTATTAGCACCTAGTTTTGTGCCCACAATAACCGTAGTAGCACTTGCCATGCCTGCAAACAAGATAAAGAATAAGTCAGCAACTGTAGCACTTATTGAATATGCAGTATTCACAACAGCACCTCTATATGAGTAGAATTTGATTGTAGTTGTCATGCCTATACTCCATAATAATTCATTAATAAGAAGTGGAATAGCCTTGACAATGATCTTACCAATCAAATCTTTTTCAATTCTGAATAAATCAATTATTCTAGTCTTAAAATGATATTCACCTTGTTTGATACATAATAAGTAGATAAACATTTCAATGAATCGAACAATAATTGTCGCAATGGCTGCTCCCTTGACTCCTAGAGGTTCGAGCCCAAAATGCCCAAAAATTAAACAATAGTCAAAGATGATATTTAAGACAACCGAAATCATCGATACAAATAATGGTCTTTTGGTATCACCAGTTGATCTCATCGCATTAGATATTGGAAATGATAGGCCAAGTGGCAGATATGAGAAACAAGCAATCTTTAGATAGTCACTGCCGCTTTGAATAATATCTTTATCGTTAATAATAAATTTAATAATAAAATCTGATTTAAATAAGGCAAAGAAAAAGAAGATAAAGACAAATAGGTATGATGAAATAATTGAAAATCTAAATGATTGTCTCATATGTTCTCTATCATCTGCCCCATTGTATTGAGATAAGAAGATGATACTAGAAACAACGATGGCATTAATTGCCATTTGGGCTATTGAATAATATCTATTAGCACTACTAACAGCACTAACAGCGACGTCTCCTAGTTCTCCTACCATCAAATTATCGATTAGATTGACACTAGCAACAATCAATTGTTGAAGCATCAAAGGAATCGCAATGGTTAAACATTGTTTCATCAAATCTTTATCTTGTAAAGTCTTTTTAAAATACCTTAATAACATTTATCACCTTTCAATATTACATTTATGTACATTTTTAAAATCATTTGAATGTAGATTTCTTTCTATAATTCTTGTCACATCGCTTATGTGAACATCATATAAATTAGTTCCATCACTTATAACTAGTTTATTATTATCACTATACTTGATAAATGGATTTCTCTTGAGATACATAAGTGTTCTTTTGCCATTTACCACATATGGATTAATCATTCCATTTCTCTTTACATAGTTATTAATCAAGTCATCTACATTGTTTATTTCACTAGAAAGAACAACGATATCACATCCTAGTCTTTTAACTAGTTCATAGGCATATGAATTCATGATGTTTAGTGTGTAATAACCTACTATAGTCTTATCTTCAACAAGTTTATCAAAACCCCCTAGATCACAGATTATTCCACTTGTATAATCACATTCTGGATTAATTACTTTTAATTTATCTTCGTTGATAGTAATATCCGATGTATGAATATCAGATTTAATATCATTATCTAACGTAAAAGGATTAGCACTTCTCTTAAAACTATTTAAGATACATTCTTCAAAATGTTCATAAAAGTTTCTACGTATATTGTTTAATAATGACTTAGGCATAAAAGAATTGCCTACTTCACCACTAAATTTGTTAATCACAAAGGGACTATTATCCATCTTAGAGAAAACATTTTCTAAATCAGATAAAGATATAGGAGCCTTTTTAGCCTCTTGTGGTCTTTCATTAACTATTTCTTTATATTCTAGTTCATCTAATTTAGCATATATTTCAATATCTTCATCAGGATTAAATTTAATCTTAATATCAATTGGTCTTTTCTTTAATTCATAATCATTGATTCTATTTTCTAGATTATAATCTAAAGTTCTTACTACCATATCACCCTTTAAGACAGGCGAGTCTACTTTTACATTTATTATTTCATTTTTAAAAGCTTTAGACACCATCTTCTTATTAACAGTCAAAGTATTTAAAATCTTACCAGTATCACCTTTTTTGGAAATGATACGAATACCATCAAATTGATTGATATTATCAAATAATCTAATTAAACAATGACCATCACGATAATCGATGACCTTGCCTATTTCCTTGCCCATATGATTAGGTCTAAAGTTAGAAAAGATATCAGCTTTATTATCTTTTAAATAAGAGTCAGTAAAACCTCTGTTAAAAACAGATAATAGTTCATTGTATTCTTTTTGTGATAAGCTGAATTTCTCACCTTTATAATATGAGTCGATTGCTTTTCGATATAAAGAAGTTACAAGACCTACATAGGCACTAGATTTCATTCTTCCTTCAATCTTAAAAGAAGAAACACCAGCTTCAATCAAACTTGGAATATCACTTAATAAAGACATGTCCTTAGGACTTAATAGATAATCAGTATCTGTAGGAACTCTCTTGTTATTTTCATAAAGACCATATCTTAGTCTACAGCACTGGGCACAAGCACCCTTATTGGCACTTCTATTTTTAGTAGCACTAGACATTAGACATTGGCCTGAATAAGATACACAGATGGCGCCATGGATAAAGGTTTCAATTGGAATATCTTGTTTACAAGCTTCTTTAATAAAATCCAAACTACTTTCTCTTGCGATAACCACTTTCTTAAAGCCTAATTTCTTGCAAACATTAATTCCTGCAATATTATGAATATGCATCTGGGTTGAGGCATGTAAATCAAAGTCAGGCATTTCTTGTCTAATACGATAGATTAATCCTAAATCTTGAACGATTAGGGCATCAACATTATGCTCATATGCAAATCTAGCCTCATTTAAGGCCGATTCAAGCTCGTTTTCATTAAATAAGGTATTAATAGTCATATAGACTTTAACTCCTCTTAAATGACAATATTTAACTGCTTCAACAAGTTCCTCGTGATTGAAATTATTCGCAAAGGCTCTTGCTGAAAAAGATGTACCACCAAGGTACACCGCATCAGCTCCATAATTAACGGCAGCCTTAAGGCATTCGAAATTACCACAAGGCGCTAATAATTCTACTCTTCTCATTTCAATAATTCTACTATAAATAGTTCTAGCTTTAAAGTATCGTCAATATCACTATTTTGTTTACTATCTAAATCCAAAACAGCTAATCGATCTAACATCGACATAATATCTTTACTCTTTAAGGTTCTAAGTGTTTCTAAGGCCTTAGTAATTCGATATGGTGATTTACACCCTAAGATATCACTAGCACCATATGGATCATCGCTATAATAAGATACCTGATATAAAAATCTTAATTGGTTAGCCAACAAAGCAATTAAGCCATTGATATTAGAATCATTGGCCAATATTCTTCTAGCATAATAGATAGAATCAGATACTTTCTTATTTGTTAAAGCGTTAATTAAATTAAAGACATTTTCTTCATTACTTGATATCAACAAGTTATTAACCACATCTTCATCAATTTTATCTGGATACAAGTCTAGAATATCCATGTTTTGTTTAAATAAAGATAAGGAATTATTACAAGCCTTATAAACAATATCAAAACACGATCTATTAAGTCTCACCGTATACTTCTTAGCAACTTCAATACACATATTATAGAAGTTTTTAGGATCAACCTTTAAATCATAGACATCCGCATTTGCACTAATATCTTTAAAGGTTTTTAATACTTTCTTGAAGTCGTTGTCATAGGTATAGAAGATTAAAGTATTCTCATATATTGGTTTCTTACAATAGGCAAGTAATTCCTCAGCTCCCTTATCTTCCACTTTTTTCTTTAATAAAGATGGATCTTTAAAAAGCACTAAAGACTTGTTGTTAAACAAGCCTACAGAGTTTATAGAATCTAATACATCATAATAGGAGAAGTTTTTAGAACTTCCGTCTACTTTAATTACATCGCCGTCCTTATTTTGATTAATGATTTCCTTTATCTTAGAATCAATTAAATAAGAATCGTTTCCATAAATAATATAAATCATTATTGTCCCTGACTTACTAAGCCATAGTTATACTTAGCATCCTTAGTAGTTTCAAAGAAAGTCAAGACAATAGAGGCGTTTACTTCACCACTATTATTTAAGTTGTATCCATCTTCTTTGGTACTAACTTGAACTTTATTGATGATTACACGATACTCACAATCTTCAAAATTAGAAAGAATATTATTTACAATTTCATTATTGTTCGCAATAAAAGAAATAGTAACATCTCTTCTTACGATAGTCTCAAGTTCAACTGGGTCACCAACAGTAATGTTAATACCTTTTACCTTACCATCTAAAACATCTGAGAAGTTATAAAATAAATTAACAATGTTATCATAAGATACTACGCTTCCTACATAAACATCTTCATATTGTTCGATATAATTTTTCATGTCTTGATATTTAGCAAGCTTTGAATCACTAATAGCTAATTCCGTTTCTAGATTAGCTGTATCGTATTTAGCTACATTCTCGTTATATGATTTTAAGATAACAGAATAATATACTAAACCCAAGCCTAACATTACAGCTATTAATAGTAAGATAATTTCACGATTAGAAAATTTATACTTCAACATTATTTTTTACCTCCAATCGTATTATAGATAATCTCAAATTCACCATGTACCAATGATTCATCATTCTTATCATAGATAGTACTCTTGCATGTAGCGAAGGATACATTTGAATCATCTTGAAGCACATTTAAAATACTTGTTACATCTTTAATAGTCATAGCTGTCGTATAAACGATAATAGTTTGACCATCAATTGTATAGTTTTCTACATGTTCAAAGCCAATGTCTTTTTTTATCATGTCGATTATTTGTGATCTTGAAGAACTTAATTGTTCATCTTGTGTTAAAAAATTGCCTACTAAATCGTTATATCTGGCTTCCACTTCATCATAGTCACTCATCTTAGCGTTATAAGCTTCGATTTGACTTAAAACTGAATTGTAGTTACTTTCTAGTTTGTTGACTGCACTTAATGTATCGATTACCGCAAACTTGGTAAAAAATACCAAAAAGATCATAAAGACCACAAAACAAAGAATTGATATCTTGTTGTATTTTTCGGTATTATCAACTACGAAGTTAATATTTTTCTTTTTTGGATAATTACTTAGTTTATTTGACATCTTCGATTACCCCCATCGCCACAAAGGTATCTGTATTTACATCTAAAAGATTATTCAAGTCCATACAAGTTATGTTTAAGTCTTTCTTTAAAGTATTATGTAATTCATCAAAATGAATACCACCACCATATAAATATATATTATTTAATGTGTTGGATTGATTAGAATAAGAATAATAATTAATAGCTCTATTGATTTTTAAAGTTAAATCATCATAAAAATTATTAAATAATTCACTATTTAAAATATCATCCTTGTTGTCTTTTAAATAGCGTAATGAAATATGACTATCACAATAGAATGCATCACTTGCCAGCTTATTCATATCTTTAATGCCATTTTCTAGAATTCTAGTAACATCATATAAGCCGTCTTTAAAGAAGTCGATTCTTGTAAAGTTATAGCCAATATCTACAAGAGCGATATTATCTAAGATATTATTGTTGATAAGCATGTTTGAGATAGCCACTTGACGAGGCATAGCTTTAACAAGTCTCATGCCAGCTTTCTTAAACATGTCTAAATACTTTTCAATAATATCTTTTTTAACACAACTAATTACAAGTTCTAGTTCAACCGACTTATCGTTGTCATCATAGATTGTGTTTACATAGGCATAATCATAGATATAATCATCCTTATTTTTACCAACAACATCCTTAAATTCATAAGGTAGATTAACTTCTAATTGTTTAGTATTCATATAAGGCATCTTAATTCTATCGATATATACTAAAGAATCTGGAAGCACGATACAAGCGTTTTTAACTTTAATTCCATTTTCTTTAACTAAAGTCTTTAATAAGTCAGCCATACCATCAAAGGCAATCAATTCATCACCTTCAACACAATTATCAGGTGTTTGAGATATAACGAATTTATCTTTTGTAACTAGTTTTATTTCTTTAGATCCGATATCTACACCAAGTAGATCTTTTCTCATAAAGTACCTCCTATAATCCCAATAAAGACAGATACCATGTTACAAATTCTGTCCCATATAATAAACAAATGAAAGTTGAAATCGCAATACTTGGTCCAAAGGGAATCATTGAACTTTTTCTTACAATCACAAATATTATACCTATAAAGCAGGATAAAATTAAATTGAAAAAGTTCAAAAATAAGCCAAAATATAACCCAATCATGAAGAATAATTTAATATCACCACCACCCAATGACTCTTTCTTTAGTATCTTATCCATTATTAAGCTCAATAATAATAAACTACCTCCCACTACAAAACCACCAAGTAGACTATCAACTAATTCTCCATATCCCAACAAGAAGAATATTAACCACCATACAATCCCTAAAATGATAAATCCATCAGGTATCTCATAATTATTTAAGTCACATAGTGATAGTCCATATAGAATACATATTAGTCCTAAATCACGAACTAATAATAAATCAATAACACCATGTATAAGTAGATATATCACAAAGATAATTCCAAGTAGTAATTCAGAAAAGAAATATTTAATAGATACTTTCTTACCACAATAACGACATTTGCCACCAAGTATCAAATAAGAAAAAACTGGGAATAAATCAAGTATGCCTAGTTTATGTCCACAATTATCACAAACACTTCTTCCTTTCCACCAAGGAATATGATGATATATTCTATCAGCTACACAGTTAAGGAAAGATCCGAAGATCAATCCTAATATAAATGTAACAACTATACAATATATCAATATAAATTTAGTCTCATATATACTTATCATTTGCCATTCACCCATTCATATTTAATATCGCCATTACCACAAGTAACTTTAATTATCATAGTTCCTTTTAATCCTTTAAATACTTTACCATTTATTACAGGATTATCCTCGTAGTTATAGCCACTTATCTTATAACCAACAATAGTATTCTTTACATCATCAAAGTAGCCTATATAATATTCCCCTACTTTATGCGTACATAATTCACCCTTAGCACAATCATTAACAGGACAATCAAAGCCATTAGAACTATTTACCTTTGTAACACTTTCGCATGTATTTAAGGTAAAAGCATCACTTCCTTTATTTACCCTATTTCCTAACCATCCAAAGCCATTACAAAGAATTAGGATAAGTTCTATCCCTAATACTATTAAGATAACTAATTCTAATAAGTTAATATTTCCTTTTTTATTATTAATCATCGATTGTTACCCAATTTAAAGCACGTACATTAAACTTATTTCTAATGATTGACTTGTCTTTATAGCCTATATCTAAGTCAACAGTAAATAATTTATTTGTGTCATCGTATGTAATACTATGAATTTTAGCGCCTAAATCATTAGTGTAGGCTGCGTTGCCTAAAAGATAATTCTTTTTATCATCATCACCAAAAGCTATTCTGCCATAGTTACCACCAGCATCAAAGCCACTTTCGTACAAAACAAAAATTTTACATAAATTTGACTCATCAATTTGGTAAGAAACACTTTTTATTGCCTCAACTTCATTAGTACCTTCTTTATAACTTATTTTGTTGGTAAATCTTAGTTCATTCGTTAATAAAGAACTTATTGTGTTATATAGTTGGCTTGCTTCTGATTGTCTAATGGATTCCTTGTATTGGTTACTGGATAAAATCACACCAGTTACTAAACCACCAGTTACTAAACTTAATACAACTATAGCAGCTAACAACTCGATTAAAGAAAAGCCTTTATTATTATTCATAATAGTAATAGCCCCCTTTACTTTGGTGAATATCAGTACTTACCTTTCCAGATATTCCACTTATAATATTCCCATTAATATCAGTTAACGTAATATCTAAGTTATTACCAACTATTGTTCCATTTTTTAAAAATGGTTCGATGTGTGATTTAGTTTTATTGTTTATTTTAGCAGCAGTAACAATACTTCCTTGTAACATTAAAATACATAACGCAACTATTAATAAAGATACTAAAACTTCAATCAAAGATTCACCATGATTATTTAATATCTTTTTCATGACTATTGTACCTCCCTTAAAGAAGCCTTATCATATATCCAAGTTATCTTGTCTCCATCTATTCTAAATGTATATCTATTGTATACAACATTCCCATTATCATACTCAAATGATATAGATGCAGGAATTTCAGATGAGGAACTAGCTCCAAAAATAATTATATAAGAACAAGTAATATCAGATAAATTATCGCCTTTTATTATGATTTTTCCTTCAGTATGTCCACTAGTTGCATCTTTGTTAATGACTATACTAGATATATCTACAATTATTCTTTTTAATGAATCATCACTTGTAGTAATAGAATAAACTTTTCTATCATTAACACTTTGAAATTGATATCCACCTTTATTATCATCAGAATATTCATTAATCTTATTAGATAAAAACAATACCGCCGAATCTAATTCTATATTCTTCTGAATTGTTTCTTTATATGAAGCCTCTCTTTTAACACTAGAAGTAGCAGCTACTATAATCACCAAAGAAACTACAGTAGCAACCAAAAATAATAACAATGCAAAAAGGATGGAAACACCTGATTGACTATTTAATTTATTCTTAATAGTTTTCATTCTGTTCCTCCTGTATTTGTTGATTCATAATAATTAATTAAAATGTCATTAGAAAATTCATACAATTCTATGTTTGCGTTTTGGTTCAAATTATAACCAAAACCATTATCGTTTATTCCGACATATAAGTCATTTGATTTTAAATTTGAATTCTCATAAATCCATTCTGGTTGTGATCCTTTGGTCGTAGTTAAGTAATAATTTTTGAATATTAAACCACTATAACTTCCGATTAAATATTCATTGTTTGCAATTGATTGCAAAGCATTGTTGCTTAATCGTTTCCAAACTAAATCATTATTGGTGTTATTTATATAGTAATCTCCATAAATATCACTCTTTTTTTCAATGATAACAGCTCTTCTATAGTTACTATTTGAAGGTGTTTCTCTAGACATTGCATAATTATCGTTTACAATTAAATAATTATTATCATTAGAGAAGTTTGAAACAAGCTTGTAGCCACTAACTTTAAAAATTGCATTTAAAATTAAATCATCATCTAAAACTAAACTATTAACATTACCATCTTTATCAATAACAATATTTCTTTCACTATCAGCATAACCAACAAAAGTATAGTCAGTATCAATAGTAGGAATATCAACATGAGTTAAAATTGTACCCTTTTCATAAGGATATTCAGTAGAACTAATGTTGCCATTAATATCAGTAGCATTCAATGTTAATTTAACAGCTTCAATCCAATTAGCACGCAATACAGTAGTTTGAGTATTATCAATAATGTGAACTAATAAATATTGATTAAATAATTCTGGTTCTAAAATTTTACCGTCAGCATCAACAACTTTAACACCATCAGAATCATACCATCCTTCTAAGATATAACCATCTTTTGTAATGTTAGTTAAAGCGATATTACTAAAATCATCATATTTTCTAGTGATCGTTTCTAGTACCGGTTTTTCTGTGCTTAATGCACTATTAAAGCTTATACTGCTATCTTTCTTAATATATTTAGCTTTTAAATATATATCTTTTTTACTTGGAGTAATTGTAAGAACTTTGTTTTCTGTTTCATCATACCAGCCGTCAAAATCATAGCCTGTTCTTGAGTCAGGATTGTAATTTGATAAATCTATATCCTCACCAGCTATCAATTCAATTACTTTAGTATCATGATTTTCAATAGTTCCACCATTCGCATCCAATGTTAGCTTATAAGGTACCGTTGTTACGGTTACTGGAACAACTATTGGGAAAGTATTACCATTATTGTTTTTAACTTTTACAGTTAGAGTACATCCAAAAGATACAAACTTGTCACTCCTGTAAGATAAAGTAATAGCACGAGTATTGTAGTCATTATTAGAAATACTATTTGTGGTTAAATTTGATAGTTTGATCTCAACCAATCCATTATCAATTTTAGTTTGAATTTCAAGGTCACTAGAACTTAATGAAATATCACTTAATTCAACTTTTTTAATTAAATTATTGTTTACTGTAGCATTTGGATCATTTCTTTCATAAATAAAATACTTACTTTCATCATTTTTAGGACCAAAAGCACCGTATGTTGGACTAGTTGCCATACTTGCATAGCCAGTGTCATTAATAGTAATTTCACTATTCTTATCACCTGCAACACCAACCGTATAATTGGTTAGGATATTAATATTAGCACTAGTACTATACTTATTGCCGTTGTAATCATAGGTTGCTGTTACGGTTACAACACCATTAAAGCCATTTGAAGTTACATTAAAAATCTCTTCTTTTTTATCAATCGCAAAAGCATCATCATCACCAGTTCCAATCTTAGAAGAACTAATATTCCAATCAACCTTATTAGAAAAATCCTTACTTGTATCATTAGCTGTTACTTGTAAGTAATTGGTAATAGTAGTAACCTTAGGCTTTCCTAAACCAAACGTCTTACTTTCGTTAGTATTTAAATAAATAGCATTTTCAGGATAAACATTTAAATTCAAGTTAGCAGTAACAACTAAATTAAACTTAGCACTATAAGAAACTCCATTAACCTTCCATGTTGCAGTAACATCGGTTGCACCGACTTTCTTAGCTTTTAAATTAATCTTATAGTTATTATTAGAATCTAATGAGTAATCTTTACCATCATCATATTTAACTATTTCAGCATAGTCTCCTTCTTCAACATTAAATGTTAAATCACTAATATTCAATCCACTTGTATTTAATATAAATTCTTTGTAAGCATAGCCATCATCATCCATATTGTCAAAGATATCGATTGATCCACTTCCTTGTTGGAAATAAGCACTTTCTAAAGGCCATGAACCATAATGGACATTAACTATTCTCTTACCCTCATCTTGTTTAATAACGGTTGGGAAAGGATAGTTCTTACCTGTTAGAGAATCGTTTCCAGCAGAGAATGAATACTTGCCATCTACAACTACTTCACTTTCATCCTTAATACTTACATCAGCAAATGAACTACCTAAAAGAGTATTCATTGTAGAATCTGATAATTCCTCGTACTTCATAGAAATATTATTAGTAGATAAAGAACCGTCATCATTGTTCATTCCAGAGGAATTGTTGCTGCCACTAAAATATTGAGAAATAGGCAATGAAGAACCTAGAACCATTTCCTTGACTTGATTTTCATTCCAATTCCTAATATTTGAATAAGAAGTGCCAGATCTAAAATAATATACTGGAGCCTTGCTTAAATCAATTTCACCACTTCTATATAGATAATAACAATTTCTAATATCAACTTTAGCACTTGACTGTCCATATCTATCCGCCGCACTTGTCATCATTGTGATAGAACGAATTGTTCCTTCTAAAGCAGGAAAACTCATATAAGTATAACAATTTCTAATTTTTGGATTACCATCTTTTAAACTTGCATTACCAGTGAAATTTTGATAATTCATAGTAAAACCACTGCCTGCAATACCAGCTAAGAAAATATTAGTACTAGCATTCACGTTTACCTGTTTATTTTCGTTAGCAGAAACATAATTTGAATAATTAAGATTTTCTGCGGAATATGTTTCTTTCAAAACATCTTCACTAACTTTAATTGAACCACCGCTATAGCAATTAGTTACTTCATCTTGAACTGCACCAGAAATACCACCAACACGAATGAAATTGCCCCAACGAGCTTGTTTAAATTTACCATCAGTACCTTCATGCTTACAATTGATTTCAATATCAACAACAGCTGAACAACTATCTACATTTACATTAGATACACCTATTAAGCCACCTACATTTGCTTCACCAAGAGTTTGAGCATTTTTACTATCATCAATTATTCTATATCCCGCAATAGCACAATTTTCTATTTTTTCGTTAGTCTCATTATTATAGCCATAGGCAATACCAACCAAACCACCTAAGGCATAAGCACCACCTTTATCTGTATTCAAAGTTGATCTTGTTATAACGGTATTATTAGTACTATATAAAATAGTATTTTTTAAATTAGCACCTACTGTAACACCAAATAAGCCAACAGTAAAACTCTTAGAATTAATACTTAGTTCTTGTATCTTGTAGCTTTGTCCATCATAAGTGCCACCAAACCAAGTATAAAGAATTGCATTATAACTACCTAAAGATGACGTACTTTGACCTGCAATAGGAACGAAATTATCAATATCTTTTGCGTTTAAATCATGCGATTGTTTAAATACATAATTCTTCGCAACACTATTACCTGCCCCACTTGAACTTTGATTTCCTGTACTATTTGGAATAGTTGTGTACATCAAATAAGTGAAATTTTGATAATTAGATATCTCGACAAGTTCCTTAGAACTCTTGTTGCTATTATTCCAATTTATATATTGAAGTTGATGTGCACTTCTAATCTCGTATGGATTATTATCTAAACCAGGATTTTTATTAATAAATTGTTGAGCATTCTTATTTTCAGTACTTAAATCGGTTTTAAAAGAAATCGCATTCGCAAAGAAAGGAGAAATAGTAAACTCAAATTCTTCTTGATTAGGAGTATTATTATTTAAAGTTAATTTAACAACTCCATTAGGTTTATCACCATCTAGATAAATATAATCAGAGTTGTTATTTGTAGTAGTAGTAAATGGGAAAAACTGCATATAAGGCATTTGACGCTCTAATACATGTTTAACTTCTGTATTATATCTTCCATCAGAATATTTAAGATTAGTAAAAGTTTGTGATTCTTTGTTAATATCTACATCATAACCGTAGTAAAAACCATAACCATATTCAGTTATAACGCCACCATCATCATGCTCGGTACATAAGTTAGAACTATAAGCTATCTTACCATAAGAAGACCCAATATAAGTAATCTTATAACCATTGTTTTGGCCTTGTTCCTCATGTTCCCAATAGAAGACACCCACAACACCAAGTTCTGGTTTAACTTGCCATTCTCCATAATGAATCAATTTATCATCACTATCTTTAACAATAGCTCTAAAAGGATACTTAACTTCTTTTTCATCCAAGCTAGTAGTTAAATCATGATATTTGGAAGTAGCGGCAGCATCTTTTCCCTTTAACTCTTTTAATTCTTCATAAATCTTATTAATACCACTAGTTTCATTTGTTCCATCGAAAGAATATAAATTATCTATATAGTTAAAACTACCACCGTGTAAGTAATAAGAGTTATTAACAGTACCACCACCAAAATTAGGTGCAAAGTTATAGGTCTTAGAGCCATTTCCTGAAGAAATCAAGGAAGTAGCACAATATGAATTATTAATAGTACCAGTATTATATCCTGCAAAACCAGCTATCTTCGTATCACCATCAGGTGCCTTACTTTCAATTAAAGAAATACCATAAGTATTGTCAATAATGCCCTCGTTATAACCAACAAAAGATCCTGCATAAGCAGTTGCTGTATTCATATCAATACTAAGTTTAGGTAAATCCGCAGCACTATTTGTAATAGAACCGTTAGCTGAGTTATAGCCAACTAAACCACCAATATATACTGTAGAGTTACGATAACCATAAATTTTTCCATGCTTCCCAGCTAAGTAATATCCTGCGATAGCACCATTATCAATAACACCGTCATTGTAACCAACAAGCACACCAAAATAAGCTTCTTGGTTAGAACTAATTGGATTTATTCTTCTTACATTATATGAAGAGCCATTAATCGCATATTGAGTGGCAACAACAACATCTTTAACAGTTCCACTGTTATAGCCAAACAAACCTATATAAGTACCTGATTCAGTTTCAAAATTAATGTTGTTAATCTCAAAAGAGCCACCCTTATATGTGCCAACAAATGAATCATACTTTGTTTCGCCTATTGGAACTTGGCTAGATACAACTTTATTATTAGTACCAAAATTAGTCCACTCATAAGCAGCATAATCCATTTTTCTCTCTTGAGTATAAGTAACAGTATTACCTAAAATATTACGATAATTCTTATATAAGACAGCCAAATTGTTTAAATGACGTGGAGATCTAATATAAACATTATTAGGTACTTCAGGCTTTGTATCACTTTCTATTGCACTATGGCCATAATGAGGATTATAGTAGAAAATCTTTGAGCCATTATCTGTACTTATCTCACACTTTTTATAAAAGCCATCAATAGCTGTATCAATGCCTGTTATATCAATCGGATAAACACGATAAGTAACATTACCCTTAGTTACTTCATAATAAGTAGATGAAAAATCTATTGTTTTTCCATCAACACTAAAAGTACCACCTTCAACAATATCATTAGCTCTAAAGGCAACACCATATCCATCACCAACAATATCATATTTATCATTTAAAGAGTTCTCGACATTAGCACCATCAAAACCATAGACTTCTCTATTACCAACCTTATATTTTTCATAATAAACCAAAGAACCAGGGGCAAAAGAAGCACTCCAGTCTCCGTAGTGTTTTATACCTCTTAACTTATGATAATTATAAGAAGTTAACGAAGCACCCATTAACTTATATGGCTTAGAACTAACACCAGATAAAACAAATTCACTTCCCAAAGTCGCTGTTAATTCACTATAATAATCACCAACATCATTATTTAAATCACCTTTTAAAAAGTATAAATTAGTTGATTTATTAGCCTTTTTTACAGTTGCATAATAAAGAGAACTATCTATATTATTTTCTAAACTAATACCTAGATTACCATTAATTGATCTTGTTTTGTCTAAATAGCCTTTAGCGATAACGGTATATGAATTAGTGATTTCATTAACATCACCAAAAACAAGACCAGCTAGTTTAGCATCAACACTACCATCAGTGCCAATAAAACCAGCACTATATGCATTAGAAATGTTAATAGTACCATTTCCTTCACCAACTAAGCCGCCAACAGTATTGCCATATAGATAACAATCACTATAAGCTTTATTAATATTTAAAACACCAGTATTCTCACCTACAAGACCACCAGTTATAGTCGTATTGTTACTTAAACCAATATTCGTAGCTGCAAAAGAAGAATTGATGTTTAAAGTGCCTTTATTTAAGCCAACTAAACCACCAGATACTTTTTGTCCATAAATCCATCTAACAGCCTCTAAATAATATTTACTATTAATATTTGTTGGAATATCAATTTTATTGTCCAAATAAATACCACAGTTGTTAATAATTACACTACCACTATTTATGATACTAATTAAACCACCTGCAACATTATTATTACCATAGACTATTTCACCAGTCATATTTAAATTTGTAATGCTAAAGTTTAGATCAATAGTATTAAATAAGCCACTTCTACTAGCAAGCCCTTTAATAGTAAAACCATTACCATCTAAAGTTCTTAAATTATCATTAACAATTCCTCTAAAGCAAGGAACTACTACACTATTAACATTACCAGTATTACTTATTCTATTAATGGAAATAGTTCCATTAATATAAGAATCCTTATATACCGTACTAAACTTACCATCTTTATAAAAATCAATGTCATTTAATAATAATGCTTTTGAATAACTCCGATATACACCACTCTCACTATGAAGATTTTGTAAATGACGACCATTAGAAACATAAGCAGTATTCTTATCACCACCATTATCTTTTCTATCAGCAAAGATGCTATTACCTATAGTTGTCTTATCATAACAAATAACTGTACCCTCACTGCAATCGGTCTTAGTAGTTAAAGTAATATCATCGCCCGGTGTTAATTCACTAAAAATAGACTTAAATCTCTTTGACTCAGAACTTAAATCATCCATCAAGAAATCAAAAGTATAGTTATTACCTACCTTACTTATCTTGTAATAATCTTTACTAATTTGTGTATCAGCAGTACTACTAGTTCTATATGAAACTACATCAATAACAGGATTATACTTATAAGTTACAACCTTACCATGTTCATCCTTAAATTCAAAAGAAAAAGTAACAGTCTTAATATCAACACCTGGACCAATTCTGCCCTTAACAACAGCTCTGTTTACCTCTTCCTCAGAATAAATCTTTGCAGAAGAAATAGTTATAGTTCTTGTAGAACTACCAGAACCTGGGGTACTTCCACCATAATAGCCAAGCTTAGCACCCTTTTCTAAACGAATTTGTTTTAATCTATAATTACTCAAATAATCCTTGCTTTCAGGATTATATTCATCAGCTACATTAATTAAATCTTCACTATAATAAACAGCATAAACAAAAGGAACTGTTAAATTAGCAGGATCTGTAGCAGACTCTCTTTTTGCATAAGGCATATACTCAACAACAAAATGACCATTATTCAAAGAATCATCTATTACATTAGAACCAATTAATGCTTCTAATTCGTTTATATTCTTGCTAGTAAAATAATAAATTGAATTCTCATTAATCGCATCATTATCAACAGTATTATCGTAATCACCAGGAACATTACCTAATGGATTAATATAGCCCTTACCACTAGGATCATAATAACCACTTAATCCACTTGTATATAATTCACTCAATCTATTTTGTACAGCTGTATATATAATCTCCGCCTTATCATCTAATTCCATTTGTCTTAGATTCTTCCTAATACTAAAAACACCAGGCACAGCCAACGCAAAAAGGATAACTAAGATAGTTATAGTTAATAATGTTTCTGTTAATGTAAAACCCTTATTCTTCTTAATCATAACTAAAAACAGTAGTATCTCTCCTACTATGTAATATTTTAACATACGACAATATACAAATAGTTATATTTATCATTGATTTTTATATTTTTTTATAGAATAATAATTATAGAGGGTAATACTCGAAAAGGAGAAGAATTAGAAATGAACAAAACAAACAAAAAAGGTTTTACATTAGCTGAATTACTAATCGTTGTAGCTATCATTGCTGTATTAGTTGCTATTGCAATCCCTGTATTCACAGCTCAATTAGAAAAGTCAAGAGAAGCTGTAGATGCTGCTAATATTAGAGCGTCATACGCGCAAATTATGGCTGATGCAATTACAAGTGATGAAGCAGTTGATACAACTAAATATTCAGTTCCTCTAAAACAAGAAAAAACTGGATGGCAAACAACATTTGATTTTCCTGAAAATTTGAAACCAAATGCAACAACTGAACCAGCTAAAGACGCAACAGTTACATTCACTTATGCAGACGGTGAAGTTACTGCTTCAATTAAATTAAAATAATTAGTTTATAGCTTAATATTATTGAAATCTACTTTGTTTATTTTTTAAGTAAAGTAGATTTTTTATTTACAGTTTTTGTTGTTTTGAATTCTACAGAAGTCTTAATTCTAATATTGAATATTAATTTGAATTGTTAAATTTTAAGAACAAAGAAAAGATCATTAAAAAATTGTTTATTTACAAAAACTTATATAGAGGATTCTGTAAATTTAAAAGATTGTTTCATGGCATCATAATTTTTGTTAACCCCGATAAAATTTCTATGTTGATATCAATTTTTTAAAATATGTAAAGTGCATTGATATATGCTTATTTAAGTCCGTAGTAGTTCCAACAAGTCCGATATCATGCTAGTCTAAGAAAGCAAAATAAAAAATATAAAAGCCACCTCTATACACTAGAAGTGGCTCAATATCGTTATGTTCATCAACATAATAGTTTATAGCTATAGTTTTAAAACAACATGTTAGTTTAGTGCATCATTTAAATCATAAAGAATATCGTCGCAAACAACATTCCAAATATAAATCCACCTAAATGAGCTTTCCAACCCACACCAGGCATAAAATTAAATGATAAGTTAATAAGTATAGTTATCATTAAAGATCTATTACCTAGTACCGCAGAAATGCCTCCTATCATCAGTATAAGTTTTAATTCAAACGCTAATAAACCATATATACCACCAGATAAACCACCACTTATACTTATATCATTTCCAATAAACAAAGCACATATATTCCCCACTATAATTGATCCTAATATTAGTATAAGGAACATTCCATGTCCTAATAACATTTCAATATAACAACCTAAGTTATACATACAGTATAGATTCATTAGTAAATGACCTACACTCATATGTACAAATCCAGAAGTAAGTAGTCTATACAATTCTTTATTAGAAGATAAAGGCTTAATTAAAGCACCACATTTTTGTAGTGCTACATCCTCACTATCATATCTTTGTAATTGATATTCTCTAATAAAATTCAATACACATATAAGTATGATAATAAATGTTACATAACTATTACCGAACATAATTATTGTTTATAAAAATCATTGTTTGTAAAGACGAAGGTATGTTCAGGATGTACTGCATCGCCTTTATCACATTCGTAACGTAATGTATACCCGTTTTCTTGATCAAAATCAATAAACATCCAAATCCCTTTTAGTTGGTTAGTTGTGCCATCTAAATGATTAATGTTTTTAAAATCTAAAGAAGCAAAAACATGTTGTTCACCAGTAGTTATATAGTCTGTTTGTATCTCCGCGTAATAAGCTCTAACGTTTGCAACATCTACCGCAACTTCAGATTTATGTTTCTGTGTAGTAAACACAGGTATCGCAATAGCTACAAGTACTGCAATAATTGCTACAACAATTAGTAGTTCAGCTAGTGTAAATCCTTTTCTATTTGTTTTATTCATGGTCTTATTTGAATCCTTTCTATTTTTGTGCACATATTGTTGTCATCATTATATTCTAAAAATACACCATTTAGTATTGGATCGCTCATAGATACAGTAAATCTGGTTTGCTCATTAAAGATAAGCTTTCTAATACATTCATCTATGTCTCTTCCAATAATAGAATCAAAAGGGCCACACATACCTACATCAGTAATAAAAGCTTTTCCATCAATGATTTGTTCATCAGCTGTTTGAATATGAGTATGAGTACCTAGTACTGCATTAATCTTATTCTTATAGTATTCAAAGAATACCCTTTTTTCAGCTGTTGTTTCAGCATGATAATCAACGATATATAAATCAATATTCTTAGATAAAGTATCTTTTAAGATCTTATCCATCGCATTATAAGGATTAGTTGCATATTCTTCTTGCATAACTAGACCCAATAAATTAACAACACAAAGCTTTTTACCCTTACACTTAAAGATACGATACCCCTTGCCTAGATTGCTGATATGGTTATAAGGACAAACCAACTTATTCATTTCATCTAAATAATCAATAATCTCTTTCTTAGAAAAAGTATGATTTCCCATAGTAATACAATCAATACCATAAGACATAAATTCATTATAGATCTTAATAGTCAAACCCTTACCATGAGCAGCATTTTCACCATTCACAATAATAAAATCGGGTTGATATTTGTCTTTAAGTGAAGGCAAAAAGTCGCGAATTACTTCGCGACCTCTTTTACCAACAATGTCTCCTAAAAATAAAATCCTCATTATTTAGCAATTTCGTTAGCACGCATCTCACGAATAACTGTAACCTTGATTTGACCAGGATAAGTTAATTCATTCTCGATACGATCCTTAATTTCTCTAGCAAGCAATGTACACTTACTATCATTTACTTTATCAGGTAAAACCATAACTCTGATTTCTCTACCAGCTTGAATAGCGAAAGCCTTATCAACTCCATCAAAGTCATTGGCGATCTTTTCAAGATTCTCAAGTCTTTCAATATAGTTTTCCATACCCTCATATCTTGCACCAGGTCTAGCAGCACTTAATGTATCTGCAGCAGCAACAAGATAAGAAATAATACCTGTAGGTTCCTTATCACCATGGTGAGCCTCAATAGCATTTATAACTACTTCATTTTCACCATACTTCTTAGCTAATTTAGCACCAAGTTCAACGTGTGTTCCTTCTTGTTCAAAGTCAACAGCCTTACCGATATCATGTAATAAACCAGCTCTTTTCGCAAGATTTTGATTTAAACCAAGTTCAGCAGCCATCATACCCGCAAAAGCAGCAACTTCCATAGAATGTTCTAAGCCGTTTTGGCCATAAGAATATCTATATCTTAATCTACCAATTAGCTTAACTAATTCTTTGTCCATTCTACCAATCTTTAATTTGAAACAAGCCTCTTCACCATATTTCATGATGTTTTCATCCATTTCCTTAGAAACCTTATTAACTACATCCTCAATTCTACCTGGTTGAATACGACCATCTTTAATTAAGAATTCAAGCGCAAGTCTTGCAGTCTCTCTTCTAATTGGATCAAAACAAGAAATTGTAATAGCCTCAGGAGTATCATCAATAATTAAATCAACACCAGTAGCTTGTTCAATAGCTCTAATGTTTCTACCCTCTCTACCGATGATTCTACCCTTCATTTCTTCATTTGGTAATGCTACTACAGAAACTGTTCTATCAATACTCTCTTCTTGAGAATATCTTTGAATAGCAGTGGCAATAATTTGGCGAGCCTTTTCCTTAGCTCTAAGCTTTGCTTCTTCCTCTTGTTCATGGATATAGCTAGCTACCTCATTCTCCATCTTCTTTTCAACAGCTTCCATTAGTTCATCATGAGCCTCTTGTTGACTCATGTTAGAAACACGCTCCAAAAGCGCAATTTGACCATCAATCCTAGATTGAAGTTCAGCTTCCATTCTATTTAATTGGGCAGTCTTGTCATCAACTTTCTTTAGCTTTTGATCAAGACTCTTTTCCTTAGCGTTCAAATTCTCATCACGAAAATTTAGAGAATCCTCTCTTCTAAGGATCTTAGCTTCTTGATCTTGCAATTCTGATTTTCTTTCTTTAATTTCTTTCTCAGCTTGAAGTTTCAATTCATAAGCTTGCGTCTTGCTATCAAGAACAGCTTGCTTTAAAGTGTTCTTTGCTTGTTGCGCAGCCTCTTCTAAGACTTTCTTAGCCTCATCCTTAGCCTTATTTAAATGTGACTTGTTCACAATAAACATAATCACAACACCAGCTAATAGACCTAAGATACCAAATAAAACGGAAGCAAAGTTAAATTCTCCCATAACTTTCCTCCTATTACTTTTTTAATCGTGGAATAAATCCTTAATAATTATAAGATAATTGACAAATTTTCACAATGGACAAATTTATAGCCTTGATAAGTCGATTTTATAAATAAATTCTTGAGAAATTGTATTATCCAAAAACATCAACATATAAATTGGAAAATAAACCTTATTATTCTTGACTTTAATGTTATCATCATAGAAAACAAAGCCTTCATCAATCATATAATCATCATTACTTAACACATTATTAAGTGCAGAATGTTTTTTATAACTTTTACCAGACTTTATTTCGATAGGAAGAACTTTGCCCTTATATTCAATCACAAAATCAAGTTCTCCTTGTTTCTTACTATTAAAATAATAAAGCTTAAAGTTCTTGCACAATAATTCTTGCGCACAAGCATTTTCAAACAAAGCACCATTATTGATGCTAGGATTCTTATTCAATATAGTAATCTTAACATCATTAGAATAATTTGAAGTCAACAAACCTACATCACCATAGAACAATTTAAAAGGACTTCTATTCTCGCTTATTATTAAAGGAACTGTAGGCTCACTAACGTTATATACAGGAATAGCTGCCCCAACATCCTTTAACCATAAGAAACTATTTTCTAGTCTATCAAAAGAAACGTTCTTACTAATATTGGAAAATTTAAAACGCTTATTCATTTGATTTAATTGACCAGGCATCGAATCAAAGATTTCTCTAATCTTTAACTTATAATTATTTTCATACTTAGTAAAATCGATTCTATATAAATCCAAAATCTTCTTATGTACATCACTCACCTTAGATAAATCATTAGCATCGATATAAGTTGCAACAGCTTCTGGCATACCACCAATAATCAAATATAAGTAAAATAAGTCCATCATCTTCCTATGAACAAATTCATCTACTGCTTTCCTATTATCAAAACAATCCTTAAGCAAATCTATAATATCTTGTTTTATTCCTAAAGCCTTTGAAAATTCCTCAAAACATAAAGGATACATATCATGAACACTCATATATCCAACAGGAGCTGATCTTAAATCATTAATTTCAACGCCTAATAAAGAACCACTTAAAATAAACTTATAACGTCCATCTTCTACTAAAAATTTAATCTTTGTGATTATATCCTTACATTCTTGTACTTCATCAAGAAAAAAGATTGTCTTATAAGGTTCTAACTTTTCAGTAGTTGTAAGGCTTAACCTCATAATAAAATCATTGGTATTTATAGAATTATTTAATAATTCTATAAACTCAGGATGCTCAATAAAGTTTAACTCAACAAAAGGATAAGAACTTTCCTTTAAACACTCACGAATTATATAGGTTTTTCCAACTTGCCTAATTCCTCTTAATAAGAAAGCATCTTTACCATTTTCTATCCAATTGTTAATTGTTCCTTTAATTTTTCTTTCAAACATTATTTAACTTTTTATTAATAACCTTACATCTTTTTTTACAAAAACACATTCCATACAACAAAACTTTAGTTCTATCTTGATTTAAAAGATAGTCAGAATATCTTTTATCATCAATTTGTTTTAATGCCTTTAGACATAATTCTTCCATTTCATTAATATTTTTTGTAAATTTAAACTCAACAATAATACCAGCATCTGGATCATCAGTCTCAATAATGATATCTGCAAACCCCTCACCAGCTTCCACATTAGATTTTACAAGCCAATTTGCATTTCCGGCTAAAATGCCAATCATTAAATTATGATAGGAATTCTCTTTTTCTTTATTATCAAAAACACTAATAGAATTGCTTAATAGTCTATTTAAATAATTCTCAACAGTATTTGTATCTCCATATTCAAAAGCCTTCCAAAAAGCCTCTAAATCGCTTGTATTAGAGAATATTTTATCTTTAAACCATTCTTGAATTTGACCTACAAAAACTTCCTTAATTTCTCTATTAGGAATCATCAATTTATAAGTTCCATCAATATTGTTATCCTTGAAAGTTAAATAACCTGTTGTAAACAAAACACTCCAAAGATTATCTATACTATTATTAATTTCATCGTAAGTTAAATCTAAACGAATCTTCTTTTCAATAGTTTGTCCTTCAATTAATCTTTCAATCTCATCTCTTGTTGTTTTATCAGCTTTATCAATAAATCTTTTAACCAAATCATTCCCACTAGTATTAATCCAATAACTTTCAGGAAAAGCATTTATATCATCTTTGATTCTATCAACATAGTTAATAACATCCCAAGGACAATAGATATTTGCATTACCAAAACGATATCCATCATACCACTGTTTACATTCATCAAGTTTGCATTCTAGATTATAATATTTAAGCATTTCTTTAACTTCTTCATCAGTAAAGCCAAACATTTCATCAAATCTAGAATCTGTAATTGAAAGAGTTTTAAAATTATTAACACCTGTAAAAATACTTTCTTTAGATACTCTTAAACAGCCTGTTAACACTGCAAATTCTAATGCATCATTAGTTTTTAAAGAGTCACCAAACATGCCTCTTATTAAAGAAACCATTTCTTTATAATAACCATGATTATATGCTTTATCTAAAGGTACATCATATTCATCAATTAAAATTACTGTTCTTTGGTTATGGTATTTACATAGCAATTCAGACAAAGTCTTTAAAGATCTTAATAAAATTTTTTCATCCATCACAAAGGCACCATTAACCATATTTGTAATAGCTTTGTAACTATTTTTTTCATCTATCGTTAAATTATCAGCATCTAATAGATAAGAAAAACGCTTAGCTTCATAACTAACTACATTTATAAGCCTATCTTTTGCTTCTGTAAAACTTAATCCATCAACATTTTTTAAAGTAATAAAAATTACAGGATACTTGCCTAAATACTTAGTACATAATTCTTTATTACTAGAAACATATAAACCATTAAATAAAGAAGAATTAGTATCAACATCAAAGAAATACTTAAGCATACTCATATTAAGAGTCTTACCAAAACGACGAGGACGAGTAAATAAGTTTACTTTGCTTATATTATCTATTAATTGTTCTATAAACTTTGTTTTATCTACATAATAAAAATTATTAGTACGTAACTCTTCAAAATTTTCATATCCAATAGGTAATTTTAATTGTAAACTCATCTTTTAATCCTTAATCTTTCTTACATTATTTTACCATTTAAAAAGAGACATGGCTAAGCCACATCTCTAATAACATAATCATCATTTTCAACATCAACCAAGATCTTCTTACAATCCGGATTAGCAATCACAAATCTAGCCAACTTAGATTCAACCTCTCTTTGAATATGACGCTTCATAGGTCTAGCACCAAAGTTTGGATCAAAGCCTTCATGTGATATCTTATCTAAAGCCTTATCAGAGAAATTCAATTCAACATCATTATCCTTCATTCTATTAACTAATTGATTGATAAACTTCTTAGCGATATCCTTGATTACTGTTTCGTTCAATGGATTAAAGATAATAATCTCATCAATACGGTTTACAAACTCAGGCTTAAAGGCATTCTTAATAGCCATATCATATTCTTTAGCCTTCTTCTCTTTATCTGGTTCAAACGCAAACTCAGAACCCAAGTTAGAAGTCATAATAATTACAGTATTCTTAAAATCAACTGTAACACCCTTAGAATCGGTAATACGACCATCATCTAGTATTTGTAACAAGATATTAAAGACATCAGGATGAGCCTTCTCAATCTCATCTAACAAGACAATTGAATAAGGTTTTCTTCTAACGGCCTCAGTCAATTGGCCACCCTCTTCATAACCTACATAGCCAGGAGGAGCACCAATTAATCTAGACACTGAGAACTTCTCCATATATTCAGACATATCGATACGAACAATCTTGTTTTCATCATCAAACAATTGTTCAGCTAATGCCTTAGCAACTTCAGTCTTACCAACACCTGTAGGACCCAAGAACAAGAATGAACCAATCGGTCTATTAATATCACCAATATTAGCCTTATTTCTCAAAATTGCATCAGTAACAAGCTTTAGGGCATCATCTTGTCCCATGACTCTTTCTTTTAAGATATCATCAAGCTTTAATAACTTATCTCTTTCAGTCTTTAAAAGCTTTGTAGTCTCAATATGAGTCCACTTAGATACAACCTTGGCAATAGCCTCTTCATCAACTACTTCAGATAACATCTTGCCATCTTTATTAGCTTCCTTAGAAGCCTTAATCTTAGCCTCTAAACTAGGAATAGTACTAAATTTTAATTCTGAAGCCTTTGCATAATCACCAGCCTGCTCAGCATTTGTATACTCTAGCTTTGCCTTCTCTAAGTCTTCCCTTAAAGTCTTACTTTGAATTAGTTCTTTCTTCTCATCCAACCACTTAGCATGCAAAGTATTATACTTTTCATTAACTTCCTTCAAATCATCTTGAAGATCAGCTAAACGCTTCATGGCCTTTTCATCATCCTTTTCCTTCTTCAAAGATACCTCTTCAATCTCTAATTGTTTCTTCTTATGCTCAAGCTCATAAAGCTCAGTAGGCATAGAATCCATATCAACTCTTGTAGAAGCACAAGCCTCATCAATCAAGTCGATAGCCTTATCTGGAAGGAATCTATCTGTAATATAACGATTAGATAATACAGCTGAAGCGATAATAGCCTCATCCTTAATAGTTACGCCATGGTGAGCCTCAAATCTATCCTTTAGGCCTCTTAGAATTGAAATAGTCTCTTCAACACTCGGTTCATCTACAGTAACCTTTTGGAAACGTCTTTCTAGTGCTGCATCCTTTTCAATATATTGTCTATATTCATCAAAAGTGGTAGCACCAATACACTTTAACTCACCACGAGCCAACATTGGCTTTAACAAATTAGCAGCATCCATGGCACCACTGCTCTTACCAGCACCGACAAGATTATGAATCTCATCGATAAACATAATCACTTGGCCATCTTTATCCTTAACAGCCTTTAAAACTGACTTTAATCTTTCCTCAAATTCACCTTGATACTTAGCACCAGCAATCAAAGAACCTAAGTCTAGTTCATATAGTTCCTTATCCTTTAAAGAAGCAGGAACATCGCCATTAAAGATACGCCATGCCAAACCTTCTACAATCGCAGTCTTACCAACACCTGGTTCACCAATAAGAACTGGATTATTCTTAGTCTTACGAGACAATATTTCAATTACTCTTCTTATTTCCTCATCTCTACCGATGACAGGATCAATCTTACCTTCTTTGACATCAATAACTAGATTTCTACCATACTTCTCTAGTGGATTGATGTTGTTTTCATCATTTTGATTATTGACCATAGTAGTTCCCCTTTCTTTATTAATCTTTTCTATTAATTCCTTCTTATTAAACTTAATATGCTTTCTTAAAAGTTTAGTGAAAGATGAATCGTTAAACAATTCAACAGCGAACAAATCTAAAGCACCCAAGTATTTATCGCCCTTTTCTTTCGAAAGCTTTAACGCCTCATTATAGCTTTCATATAAATATCTACTAATGGAAGGATCATTTGTAGAATCATTACTAGGAAGACTATTAAGAGAATTATTAGTAACATTAATCAGTTCATTAACATCACACTTTAATTCGCTAAGAATCTTTCTAATATCATCATCATCAAGATAAGCCTTAAACATATGCTCATCACATATCTCTGGATTATGATAATCCTTACAGATATTCAAAGCTTTAATTAAGATTTTTTGCAACTTTTCAGTCGTCTTCTCTAATTCCATAATTCTCCTTTCTAGCACTTCAACTACTAGAGTGCTAATACACCTTATTTTTAAAGTAAGGAATTACCCTTACTTAAAAGATTTCTTAAACTTATCAAACACTGATTCCTTACCAGACTTACCCTGTAACTTAGTATAAAGTTCCTTTTCCTCTCTACTTAACTTAGTAGGAATAACAACCTTAATCACACAGTATTGATCACCAACCGCATTAGTTCTAAGTGACTTAACACCATATCCCCTTAAACGTAACTTTTGACCAGGTTGAGTACCGGCTGGAATATTAAGTTCACATTCACCATTACAAGTAGGCACATCAATTGTCGTACCAAGGGTTGCATCAACTGCCGAAATTGGAACTTCAACATAGATATCATTGCCCTCTCTTACAAAGAAGTCATGTGTCTTAACGATAATTTCAATATACAAGTCACCACTATCACCACCGTTATAGCCTCTTTCACCATAACCTGCAACTCTTACTTGTTGACCTGTTGAAATACCCGCTGGAATCTTAATCTCTACGGTTTCTACCTTAGTTTCATAACCTGCACCGCCACATTCAGGACACTTATTGGTAATAATCTTACCACTGCCATGACAATCAGGACAATCAACAACTGACTGCATCATACCAAATGGTGTACGCTTAGCACTTGTCACCTTGCCACTACCATTACATCTAGGACACGTCTTAATATCACTAGCTGACTTAGCGCCAGTACCGTTACACTTAGGACACTTACGATCTACTGATACTTTAATAGTCTTAGTAGCACCTTTGACTGCCTCTAAGAATTCAATAGACATTTGAACATATTTGTTCTCGCCTTTAATTGGGCCACTTTGTCTAGAAGTTCCTCTACTAAAGCCTCCAAAACCGCCCATGCCTCCCATGAATTGAGAGAAGATATCACCTAAATCGTCAAAGCCTCCTGAGAAATTAGAGAAGCCACCTTGTCCCATATTACCTTCAAGACCATCAAAACCATAGTTATCATATATCTGCTTCTTTTGATCATCAGATAGTACTTCGTAGGCCTCGTTTATTTCCTTAAACTTCTCTTCAGCATCCTTAGCCTTATTTACATCAGGATGATACTTTTTGGCTAATTTACGATAAGCTTTTTTTATTTCATCGGCACTAGCACCCTTAGAAACACCTAGTACCTCATAATAATCTCTTTTTGCCATATTTATATCACCTTCCTTGTATGTTCAAAGAAGGAATTGCTTCCTTCTTTATAATATTAGTCTTTCTTTGTAAAGTCTGCATCTACTACATCATCTGCAGGATCACTGCTTGGACCTTGTTGACCTTGTGCTTGAGCTTGTTGGTACATAGCCTCAGACATAGCTTGTGCCGCCTTTTCAAGCTCCTCTAACTTAGTCTTTAAAGTAGCATAGTCATTTTCATCAACAGCCTTTTGAAGTTCATCTCTTAACTGTTTAACTTGCTTCTTTTGATCCTCAGTAACATTAGGATTTTCAGCCTCTAGAGTTTGATCGATTTGAGCAATGAAACCTTCAGCTCTATTCTTTAATTCGATCTCTTCCTTACGCTTTTCATCAGCATCCTTGTTATCTTCAGCCTCTTTTACCATTCTATCGATTTCTTCATCACTTAAACCATTAGGATTAGAAATTGTAATATCTTGAGACTTGTTAGTAGCCTTATCAGTAGCTGATACATGAACGATACCATTAACATCGATATCAAACTTTACTTCAATTTGTGGAACACCACGTCTTGCTGGTGCGATACCAGTTAATTGGAAGTTACCAAGAGTCTTGTTGTCGTTAGCCATTGGTCTTTCACCTTGTAATACATGGATATCAACAGCTGGTTGGTTATCAGCAGCAGTTGAGAAGATTTGTGACTTACTTGTAGGAATTGTTGTATTACGTGGAATTAATACAGTCATAACACCACCTAATGTTTCAATACCCAAAGACAATGGAGTAACATCTAGTAACAATACATCATGAGGGTTTTCACCGCCTAAGATACCACCTTGAATTGCAGCACCCATAGCTACTACTTCATCTGGGTTAACAGACTTGTTAGGTTCCTTGCCTAATTCTTTCTTAACAGCTTCTTGAACAGCAGGAATTCTTGTTGAACCACCAACTAGTAATACTTGATTCAAGTCATTAGGACTTAAGCCAGCATCCTTTAAAGCTTGTTTTACTGGAACTACTGTTCTATCAACCAAGAACTTAGTCATCTTATCGAAGTTAGCTCTTGTTAAATCTGTTTCAAAGTGTAATGGACCAGATTGATTAGCTGAAATGAATGGTAGAGAGATGTGAGCTTGTAAAGTACCACTTAAATCTTTCTTAGCCTTTTCAGCAGCTTCCTTCATTCTTTGAAGAGCCATACGATCAGCCTTTAAATCAATATTGTATTGTTTCTTGAACTCATCAGCCATCCAATCAACAATAACATTATCGAAGTCATCACCACCTAAATGGTTATCACCAGCAGTAGCTAAAACTTCAAATGTACCTTCAGACATATCAATGATAGAAACATCAAATGTACCACCACCTAAGTCGAATACTAGAACCTTTTGTTCCTTATCAGTCTTATCAATACCGAAAGCTAAAGAAGCAGCTGTTGGTTCATTGATAATTCTTTCTACATCTAAACCAGCAATCTTACCAGCATCCTTAGTTGCTTGACGTTGAGCATCATTGAAGTAAGCAGGAACTGTAATAACAGCCTTAGTTACTGGCTCACCAAGATATTCTTCAGCATACTTCTTCAAATATTGAAGAATCATAGCACTGATTTCTTGTGGTGTATATGTCTTACCATTTGCACTAATCTTTTCACTAGAACCCATTAATCTTTTTACTGAAGATACTGTGTCCTTATTTGTAACTGCTTGTCTTTTTGCAGCTTCACCAACTACGATTTCACCATCCTTGAATGCTACTACAGATGGAGTCGTTCTATTACCTTCTGGATTTGTGATGACCTTAGCTTCGCCACCTTCCATAACACTAACACAACTGTTTGTTGTACCTAAGTCAATACCAATAATTTTACTCATTTTTCATTTCCTCCTAAATTTATTCGCTAATCTTTACCATCGCAGCTCTTAATACGCGATCCTTTAACATATAACCTTTTTGTAGTACTTCAATTACTACACCAGGTTCAACTCCCTCTTTCTTTTCAACCATAATTGATTGTTCGAAATTAGGATCAAATTTTTTATTCAAACAATCTATTTCCTCAACGCCCTCATCCTTTAAAGATTTGATTAGTTGATTATAGATCATTTCAACACCCTTTTTTAATTGAGATTCGCTATCATCACTTGCAGCCATCGCTCTTTCTAGATTATCAATAGCTGGAAGGATTTCCTTCGCAAAACTTTGTATACGATACTTTTTATTTGTATCAGCTTCATTTTGAAGTCTTTTCTTCACATTCTCCGTATCAGCATAAGCCTTAGCATAAGCGTTCTTCAAACGATCAACTTCACTTTTCAGTTCGTCGATTTCATTTTGAAGCTTAACCTCAATTGTCTCTACATCAGATTCGAGCCCAGATTCGAGCCCAGATTCGTGCTCAGAGTTTGAGCCCCCAGATTCGAGCCCAACTTCTTCCTCTTTTACTTCTTCATTTAATTCTTTATTTTCTTCCATGAATTTCCTTTCTACTTGTAGATATCATCCAAAGCCTTAGAAATCAATGACATCAATGATAACACACGATTATATTCCATACGTCTTGGACCCATGACCATCAACTTACCAATTTCTTTCTTAGAAAGCCTTACATCAGTAGTAACAATAGCCATATCATCCTTCCATATTAGTTCAGTACCCTTTGGCATAATAGCTGTAACTTGATTTTCACCATTGTCTTCTGCAACGATTTCCTTAATCTTATTGGGATCATCAAATATTTTGATTAGTTCCTTAAGCTTCTCGGTATCGGAGAATTCTGGCTGATACATCAAATTAGAAGTACCTGAGAAATATAACTTTTCACTCGCAAATCTTGTAAAGGCTCCAATAAACGCATTGAATAACATTTCATGGCGCTTAACATTGCTTACAAGAATTGGTCTAATTGACTCTAACTTTTCTTTTAAATCAGATATTTGTGTTCCCTTTAAGCGGTCATTTAAGATATCAGTACAAGTCTTGATATCATCAGCAGAAACACTATCCTTAAAGTTAAATGTCTTATTCTCTGTATGACCAGTGTTGGTCACAAAGACACAAACCGCTGTTTTATCATCTAATGGAAACAAGGCTATATGCTCAAGTGTTTGTAAGTTCGCATTGGGACCCAACACACCACTTGTAAGATTTGTCATATCCGATATCATTCTACATGACTGTTTCACACAATCTTCTACATTCATTGTCGAATCAGAGAAGATGTTGGCAACTTCATATTTAACTTTATCATCAAGACCCTTGTCCAATAGATTCTCACAATAATACTTATATCCTTTATTGGAAGGAATTCTTCCGGCTGAAGTATGAGGTTTCTCAAGATAACCCTCAGCTTCAAGGATAGCCATATCATTTCTAATAGTGGCACTAGAATAAGGTAAGTGATACTCCTCTACTAACGTCTTAGAGGCAACAGGCTCAGCAGTATTGATGAATTCATCAATGATAGCTTTTAATATTTCAATCATTCTTTGCGTCATCATATTTGCCACCTCCTTTAGCACTCTTATCTTTCCACTGCTAATATACTACCAACTTATTTAGCACTTGTCAACAACTAGTGCTAAATATTTTTAAATTTTTTCATTTAAAAATCAAGGCCATTAAAACCTTGATTCATACTCATATTTCAATAACTAGGTTCTGGAATATCTATTCCTTCCTCCATTGCAGCTAATAACCATTCTCTTTTAACGTCATCTGCGTTTTTTACAACTTCTTCTAAAATATCACCGCAAGTTAAACAACCAGGTAAGTCAGGATAAGAAGCAACATAACCACCTTCACTTAGATCTTTAATAATTTTCATATGATAATGTAAAGACGAATAATTTTCTATATTGGTCATAAATTTAATCCTCAAATAATTTTTAATGTTTTATTAACCTTTTAGTTTTTTTAAAATATCAGCTAGATTATCTTCTTTAAGAACATTTGGATAATCTTCTTCAAATTCTAATAAGAGTTCCTTGTTTGTGTTTTCCTCAACTCGTACTTTTTTATACATAGGTGAAACATTACAATTTTCAATATCTACTTTACTATTACAAATATCTAAAATTGAAGTTTGAGGAACACCACTTATTTTGCTTAATTTATAACGACTAATTTTTATTCTCTTAATAAATCATTGATTATCATATTAGTTATTCCCTTCCGCCATTATTATATAGTCTATCGAAGTATTATCAATGAATGGGTAAAGAAAAAGCTGGAACAACCAGCTTCTTCATAATAGTTATTTAACTACGCAATACTTAACGGTACTTTAACACTTGTAAATCAATAAAATGTTCTAAAGTGGCTTAATTGCT